>Ga0228535_1000073_pt1 | contig 298289 bp, 224 predicted proteins | sample SJ1metagenome_FD_168457 | JGI IMG/M metagenome (GOLD analysis project Ga0228535, IMG submission 168457) | Enriched culture of PCE-dechlorinating microbial communities from Ithaca, New York, USA - SJ1 | ecosystem: Engineered > Modeled > Simulated communities (microbial... > Unclassified...
TCAAGATTAGATTTCTTTTAAGGGTCGTGGCAGACTACCACGTTGATAGGTTACAGGTGTACAACAGAGATGTAAAGCCGAGTAATACTAATTGCCCGTAAGCTTATGTCGCGAGTTTTTTTAAAAAAGCTTGAATATGTATAACTCTTTTTTTCTTTTCTTGTTTCAATAAGTCATTTTTAATGATTAATGTTACATGTTTAGTGGTTTGCCAATCACTAATTACCGGTCACTAATCACTAAAAAAGAAATTCAGGTGGTTATAGCATCGGGGTTCCACCTCTTCCCATTCCGAACAGAGAAGTTAAGCCCGATAACGTCGATGGTACTGCATTTGCTTGTGGGAGAGTAGATAGCCGCCTTCTTTTTAAAATCCCGATTACATTAAAGTGTAGTCGGGATTTTTTTATGTGTGCAAAAATATTTTATGGATAATTTCCCGATCAGTATTGACCGAGACAAAATATAAACCATCAGGATAATTAAGTTCGATAACGATATTTCCGAGAGATTTATAAGTTGCTAAAGTTCGTCCCGAGATATCAAATATTCTTATTGAAGATTCCCTTTGAGACAATACATTAATTATTCCATTGGATAAGGTCGGATATACAAGAATATCGTTTTCACGAATAATAGGGATATCGTTTGAATCACTTACTTTTTCTATTTCCCAAAACGCTCCCGTAGATTTATCAGCATATACATAAGATCCTTGTACTGTTGCATCAAAATTAAAAAACCTATCAGCCATCCATGCTCCTTGCATTGTATAGATACAATCAATTTGCTTTTTTAATCTTATGCGACTATCTATATTGGTTTTTGGTCCCAATCGTAAACGCCAACCATCATTTGCATTGATGTATTTATTTTTGATTTTAATATTGTAAGTATCCTCTAATCCGGAAACTTGTATGAAAGAAAATATAAAATTTTCATTATTGCTATCCAAGGTGTTTATACAGAAATCTCCTTCTGTATTGTGTGTCTTATATTGCAGATAATTACCTGTATAAAAGTGTTTAATGTAATAATTTATTCCTGATTCTATTTCTTCACAGTCTTTGTTTTTAATATCTTTTTTTTTTGAAGCTTCAATGCTGAGTTCAGCTGCTGACGCCCATGCACGACCATTTACTTCCGACTTTGCAACTAATTTGAAGAAACGTGCTTCGGGCTTTGACGATATGTTTACCACTTGTTGATTCATTGTATTCGTAAATTGTCCGGAAGCAGCAGCTCGTCCCCATTCAGTTGGATCGTTACTAAAATAAATCTCATAATTTTTTATTCGTCCGTTGTCACCATCTTTTCTTGGTAGATAGATAAAAGATTCTACTTGATAAGTATTAATCATATCCACAATAATTTCGTGTGGATGTGTAGGTTCATTACTACCCCACTGTGTGTGCCATATGGTGCTTTCGTCATCATCGATTGCTTTATATGCTTCTTCACCTCCTGCTTGGCTTGAAAAAGATACAATACGCCATGTTGATTTATCAATAAAAAGATTTAAGTCAATATGCGTATAAATACTGTTAAGATAACCCTGGGCAGTGCTGTATGCTTCAATATGTCCGGCATCGAAGAAATCAAATGCTCCATTATATAATTGAGATTCCTCTCCGTTGACGCTATAATAAATTTGCGAATTTTGGGTTGAGGTATTCATGTGTACTTTACCTTTCTTATCACGTTCTATTTTTACAGGAGTCGAAAATGGGCTTTCTATCCGTGCCTTTTCAGATAATTGGTTGTTTGTCAATTGAGTAGAAAGTGGCGTAATAATGAAATTAAACAATGTATAGTCGGATCTTAGCTCATATTTTTCCATTACATCCGGACCACAACTTGCATTCCCCAATCCGCGCATTTGTGTATTTAGCGACACTATCGTATTATCATTAAATTTTACCTCATACGAGTGTTTTTTTCGGTTATTTCGATTTGTATAAATGTCTTCCGGCTTATAATGAGTTGCCGAGGCAGACATCAATTCCGGCGCTATGAACAACAGACCTTTACCATCATTATTCCTAAGAGCTATCCAGCGAACATCTTCTTTATTGCCAGTTTCTTGTGGTAAAACATATCTTTCCCATTGTTCTGTAACTGTACTGTTGTAAACACTCTCAAAACAAGCTTCTTTTCTATCAGGATAAGACTCCCAAGGTCCTCGACCAAACCAGTTAAGTTGCTCAAATTCTGCCGGCATACCTAACCTAAATCCTACTTTTGGTAATATTATCTTTTTGATGCTTGGGTCAATAATAGAATTTACGAATATAGTTCCATCACTACTGATATTAAATGTGAGTTGGGTTGTAAATGTATTTACGTTACTTGTTGCTACATATTTATTTACAATGGTTAGTTTAGCGATACCACCAATTTTCTCGATATCCCATGTGCCTGCTATTACTGATAAGTTTTTGATTCCCGCTTTATCCCATGATTCGGTTTGGGTTTTATCATTTTCGGTTGGTAATCGGAAAACATTTAATTCTAATGGTTCATTTATTAGTTGAGCTTCATTTAAAGTATAATTTATCAATGTTCCCTTCGTCTTAGAAAATACAACTGTAAAATTATCTCCTGTTACAGTAATATTATCTGTACCCTCCGTAATATCTAAATTAGCATTCGACGGGATTTGATATATCGGTTTTATCGCATTTTTCAACTTTATCTGTTCACTTGCCACTTCATATCCGGTATTAGCCCACCAAGTAGTTTCTTTTTGATATACATTGAATCTTATAAAATATTCTGCTTCTGCCTGTGGATTTTCAGGTAATGCATTAATTTGAATTTCTTTACTTTCACCGGCAGAAAGCGTTTCATTTATTTGTCCTGTTGCTATGACTTTACCATCTTCTAACACAGAATAAAGGATATTCAAATCATCGGTATTTTTAAATGCCAACTTGCTTTTTAGAATAAAAGTTTTGTTATCTTCTTTCATAGAAAAGTCAATAGGCTGATATATCTTTTTTGTATTGTATGATTTGGCAGAGAGTGTAAAATCTGAAAAAATAAGTCCATTAGTACAGAAAGTGCCATCGTTAGGACGATCGCCGAAATCACCTCCGTAAGCCCAATAAGTCTCACTTGGTTTTCCCGGCACTTCCATCTTAATGCTTTGGTCTTTCCAGTCCCAGATAAATTCTCCGGTCAACGAAGGATAGGTTTCGTACAAATCAAACATTTCACGTACATTGCCCATAGCATTTCCCATTGCATGGCTGTTTTCGCATTGGATATGCGGACGAGGTTTAGTTTCTTTCAAACGATCTTCACCAATTTTCTTGATATGGTCGTAATGTCCATACATCGTACTGCTTACGTCAGCCCATTGGCTATTTCCTTCGTAATGTGTAAGGCGAGTTTTATCCAATGCTTTAATCGCATTTTCCACCGATTCAAAGTTATTACCATTACCGGATTCATTTCCATACGACCACATAAAAATACATGCATGGTTACGTAACCATTTTACGTGGTTGTGATTGCGTTCTACCATTGGCTTACGGAATAATTCTACACTTGATAACCCCGTATTTCCATGACATTCAACGTTGGCTTCTGCTAAAACATATAAGCCATATTTGTCACATAATTCATAAAAATACGGATTATTTGGATAATGAGATGTTCTCACTGCATTAATATTCAGTCGTTTCATGGTTTTCACGTCCATTTCCATTTCTTCTTTAGAAATGGTGCGCCCATTTATCTCGCTATGATCATGACGATTAACTCCATGAAATACCATGCGTTGTCCGTTAATGAGTAATTCGCCTTTAGAGCCTATACTTATTTTACGAAATCCAACTTTTCCTCCTCTAATGTCAATCGTATTTTCTGAATTCTCTAATGTTAGAACCAAATCATATAAATTTGGCATTTCTGCGCTCCATTTTTTGGGATCTGTTACATTAAATTTTATTTTATTCAAACCGATAGTCGGAGAATCAAGATTTTTCTCTGCAACAACAGAAGCTCCATCCATAATTTTAGCAGTTAATTTCGATGATGCGAGTAACGAACCACTAAGTTCAACATCGATAGTTACTTCAGCATCTTTATATTGCTTATCTAAATCAACCTGAAAAAAATAATCACGTATTTGAGTTTTAGGTGCTGACCATAAAAACACATCACGACTAATGCCTGATAAGCGCCAAAAATCTTGGCACTCTAAAAATGAACCACTCGTGAAACGATAAATCTGTATAGCTACTATATTAGTACCAGCAGTCAAAAAATCAGTTATTTTAAATTCAGAAGGTAAATAAGAGTCTTCGGCATAGCCTACTTGTTGACCGTTTATCCATATATAATAACCAGGACCGGCACCATTCAAACGAATATACACGTCACGGTTCGACCACTCAGCAGGAATTGTAAATTCTTTACGGTAGCTTCCAATGGGATTTCGCATATTGCTGTTGTACGTAAAATCTGCACGAGGATTTTCCTGTACTTTATAGGTAGTCGAATTGTATGTAAATGGATACATCGTGTTTACATACAGCGGTGGATCCCAGCTTTTATTATTGCGCATGCCATAAATCTGCCATACTGATGGAACTTCTATTTCGTCCCATGCACTTGCATTAAAGTCTGTTTTGTAGAAATCATTAGGTTTCGCATCAGGGTCTTTTGCCCAGTAAAATTTCCATGTACCATTTAAGGATTGATAATAATTAGAGTTTTCAATACGCTTTTCCTGTAATTCTTGTTCAGTAGCAAATGGAATTGCAATTGTATGAGCTTTTTCTCGATTGATATTTGTTATGGACACATCATTCCAGGCTGTAGTCCAGCTTTCAAAAGCAGAAAGTTGATTAAAACACGAACCTATCAATACTGTTATTAATGCAAGTTTTGTAAATGTTTTCATGATTTTTTATTAAATTTATTTCGTTTGAATTATTGTTCCTGTTTGTGTAAGATAGTGGTCCTACTTGTGTTTATAATGATGCTCTACGATTTTATCTTTCGAAGCAAAATTGCTGTAATATTTATAGGTATCCGGATTGTAGCCTTGTATTATAATATTAAAACTTCCATTAAGGGATTTAATTTAATATGTACATCCTTTTAAAAAGTACAAATATAATAAATCATTTTTTAACCACACCTTCACATACCTACAAATACAGATAAATACCTCAACTATACCCATCAATTGTCAACTATTACTTTATTGATAACTAATTGCATTTTTTTTTGTAAATTTGCGGTCAATTTGAAATCAATTAATATAAAACGTTTATAAAATCAAATGAAACCAATGCTAAAAAGCTCTTTGCAGATTGCAAGGGCATCTTATCAGCCAAAATTACCTGCATCTCTTTTAGGTAATGTAGTTTTAAAAGAAGGTGCTGCCACTGTTTCGGTTGCAGATCAGGAAGATATTAAAAATTTATTCCCAAATACTTATGGGATGCCACTAATCACATTCGAACCCGGTGAGAAAAAGGATTATCCGATTAAAAATGTTGGAGTAATTCTGTCGGGTGGACAAGCTCCGGGTGGACATAATGTAATATGTGGACTTTATGATGGCTTGAAAAAGCTTAATCCTGCAAATAAACTATATGGTTTTCTGGGTGGTCCAAGTGGCTTGGTTGATCATGAATATATTGAACTTACTAAAGAGGTGGTCGATGAATATCGAAATACCGGTGGATTTGATATTATTGGTTCAGGACGTACTAAACTTGAAGAAGCTGAACAGTATGATAAAGGAGCTGAAATTTGCAAAAAGCTTGGTATAAAAGCTATTGTTATCATCGGTGGTGACGATTCAAATACAAATGCATGTGTACTCGCTGAATATTACGTGCAAAAAGGTGAAGATATTCAGGTTATAGGTTGCCCTAAAACTATAGACGGTGACTTAAAGAACGAGATGATTGAAACTTCTTTCGGTTTTGATACTGCCTGTAAAGTTTATTCCGAATTAATAGGCAATATTCAACGTGATGCCAATTCTGCGAAGAAATACTGGCACTTTATCCGTTTAATGGGGCGTTCGGCTTCTCATATCACTTTAGAATGTGCATTGCAAAGTCAGCCAAACATTTGTATTATATCAGAAGAAGTGGAAGCAAAGAATATGACTTTGACCGATATAGTTGAAGATATAGTAAATGTGATTGTTCACAGAGCTGAACATGGACAAAATTTTGGGACTATACTTATACCTGAAGGGTTGATAGAATTTATTCCTGCAATGAAAAAGTTAATTGCTGAACTGAATGATTTATTAGCTCACAACGATGATTTTAACGCTCTTGAAACGGATGACGAAAAACGTCAATATGTAAAAGGGACATTGTCGCCTGAAAGTGCTAAAGTTTACCGTGACCTACCGAAAGGCATTGCGCGTCAGCTTACTCTCGATAGAGACCCTCACGGCAATGTGCAAGTTTCATTAATCGAAACTGAAAAGTTGCTTATCGAAATGGTTGCTAAACGCTTAGCTCTTCTGAAAGCAGCCGGTCAATATAAAGGTAAATTCTCATCAATCGGTCATTTCTTTGGATATGAGGGAAGATGTGCTATACCATCAAATTTTGATGCGGATTATACTTATTCATTAGGTTATACTGCTTCTGTCTTAATTTCCGAAGGAAAAACAGGTTATATGTCATCTGTCAGAAACACTACTGCACCAGCTTCAGAATGGATTGCCGGTGGTGTACCTATTACTATGATGATGAATATGGAACGTCGCCATGGAAAAATGAAACCTGTTATTCAAAAAGCATTAGTGAGATTAGATGGAGCACCATTCCAATTTTTCGCAAAGCATCGTAATTCATGGGCGGATGCAAGTTTAAGTTACATTTATCCTGGTCCTATTCAGTATTTTGGTCCAACCGAGGTATGCGATCAGCCTACGAAAACATTACAATTAGAGAAGGGATTATAATTCAATTAGTCGACAAACTAACTATAAAATAGAATAAGGCATATAAGTTAGAAATAACCTTTATGCCTTATTTAATATTTGTGATTGGTAATTTGTGATTGGTGATTAGTGATTAGTGATTGGTGTGATTAGTAAGCCCATTTCAGCCATACTGCTCCCCACGTAAATCCTGCACCAAAAGCAGTAAGTATTATATTGTCACCTTTTTTGAATTTCTTCTCATATTCCCAAATACAGATAGGAATTGTAGCTGCAGATGTGTTGCCGTACTTTTCAATATTAATAATTACTCTGCTATAATCTACTCCGGTACGATTAACTACTGCATCGATGATTCTCAAATTTGCCTGATGCGGAATCAACCAGTTAATATCTTCAGAAGTTAAATTATTCTTGTCCATTATATCTCCTGAAGCACCTGCCATATTAGTCACAGCATGTTTAAACACTGCCTGTCCTTCCTGATAAATAGAATGTTCGTGACGATCTATTGTTTCATAAGATGCAGGATGTGCTGAGCCTCCTGCTTTAAGCATTAAGTGCTTTCCTCCACCTCCGTCGGTGTAAAGCAATGAATCCATAACACCCAATTCATCTGTGGATGGCTCAACCAAAACGACTCCTGCTCCGTCTCCAAATAAAGGTGCAGTCGTACGATCCTCATAATTAGTGATTGAAGACATTTTTTCTGCTCCAAAAACTAATACTTTTTTATACCTTCCTGATTCAATGAAACTTGCAGCGTTTGTTAAGGCGACAATAAATCCCGAACATGCAGCCTGCAAGTCGAATCCAAGTGCATTTTTAATTCCTAACTTTTCAGCAACAACAGAAGCACAAGATGGAAAAATATAATCCGATGTAGTCGTAGCAACCAGAATCAAATCAATCTCTTCAGGTTTTACACCGGTTTTTGCAAACAACTCCTCAGCAGCTTTAACAGCCATATAGGATGTTCCCGCATTCGATTCTTTAAGAATGCGACGTTCTTTGATACCAACTCGTGTTGTTATCCATTCATCACTGGTGTCCATCATGGTGCTTAGCTCCTGATTGTCCAATATGTATTCTGGAACATATCCCCCAACACCGGTGATTACAGCGTGAATTTTTGACATATTATGCTTTTACTGTTTTTTCAATAGCTAATTTACCTCTATAGTATCCACATTCACCACATATTGTATGATAAATGTGAGCAGCACCACAGTTTGGACAAATAGCCAATGTTGGCGCAACAGCTTTATCGTGAGTCCTTCTTTTAGCTGTACGAGTCTTTGAATGTTTTCTTTTTGGATGTGCCATTTTTGTGTATATTAATTAATTATTATCAAAATTTATGTTTTGTAGACTTCCCCATCTTGGATCAATAGGCTCGTCTGTATCAATCGAATCATCATCATCAGTTTCAATATCAAATAGATCATTATCCTCCTCGTCATCTTTCTGACGGGTAATATGACGTTTAAGTTTGTCAACCATGCCTTTATTACACTCTCCAGGTAAATGTACGTGCTTAATTGGTATGTTAAGTACAATAAATTCGTACAAGAACCAAGCAATATTAATACTGCCATCAGCTTCAGGCACTATTACAATTTCATTTTCTTCGGAAAAGTTTTTCCCGAATTTGACTTCAATTTTATCATCATATCTGATAGGTTGCTCCATCTCGTCAAGACATCTGTTGCATGGAATTATTATAAATCCATCCAGCTTAATGTTCAATTCATATGTTGTTATTCTCTTTTGAACGAAAACTTCTGCTTTTATCTGTCCTTTTTTTACTTCCGGACTATCAATCTTGGCAAAATACTCGTCGTTCAAATCAAATTCAAACATTCTAACACTACTATCAGTTATATCTTTCAATACGATATTGTAAAGTCCGAATTTAGACATAGTTACGCTATTGCTTTTAAAAAACCGTGCAAAATTACAAAAAGTTTGGGGATTATGAAATAAATAAATGAAATATTAACCTTTTTAAAAAGGGATGTCAAGTTTTAAACACCAACAACTGCCCATCAAACAATGTTAAAATTATGTTTTTAAAATAATCCTTATTGTAGTACCATTATTTATCTCTGAGCTTTTTACGAAAATTTTTCCATTATGATATTCTTCTATGATCCTTTTTGCCAGAGATAAACCTAATCCCCAGCCTCTACTTTTTGTAGTAAAACCAGGACTAAAGATAGCTCTATAATTCTTTCTTTCAATACCCTTACCCTTATCTCTCACATCAATAATACAATCTTTCTCAGTTTTAGAAATATTAATGTAGATTTTTCCACTGCCATCCATCGCATCAATAGAATTTTTACATAAATTTTCTATAACCCACTCAAACAGAGGGACATTTAATTTGATAAATATGTGATTTTTATCGGGAAAATGACATTGTATCTTTACTTTCTCTGATGTTCTGTTTGAAATGTATTGAACTGCATTTAATATAGTCTCGTTTAAGCTTACTAATTGAAGATCGGGTGCTGAGCCTATTTTTGAGAAGCGCTCTGCAATTATTCTCAAACGACTGACATCTTTCGACATCTCTCCTATCATCTTATCATCTTCATATTTCATTTTCATCAAATCCACCCATGCTAATAAAGATGATATAGGTGTACCAAGCTGATGAGCTGTTTCTTTCGATAATCCTACCCAAACTCTGTTCTGCTCAGCTTTCTTAGTACTTGAAAATGCAAAAAATGCAATTATAAAGAAGAAAAATATAATTCCAAGCTGTACGTATGGGAAATAATATAATTGCTTCAATAGTCTTGAATCATCATAGTATATGTATTGCGATGAATCGCTTAATTTAACTTCTATTGGAGGGTTTTTATGTTTTAATCGATTTATTTCATTTCTGTAAAATGAATCAATATCTTTTATAGGTTCTTTTACATTCTTGGACGATAGTAAATTCTCGTGTTCATCTACCAAAAGTACAGGTATAGTTTTATTACCTTCAATTATGGATATAATAAAATCTAAATTAGTTGTCTCGTCCGACAAAATTAATTGACGTGTTGCTTCAGCCCAGATTTCGATTTTTCTTTTCTCTTCTTGGGCTAATTCATTACCTAATTTATTGCTAAAGTACGTTGATGCAACTACTATACCCGCACCAATAAGTATAAATATCAACTTAAGGTGTTGTGACATTTCCTGCATTTTAATGGAAGAAAATATTTTATGCATTTATATTAACTTTTCGGGCTCAAAGATAACAAATTTCTGAATTATATTATACATTGATGTTTTTATTTATCTTTGTGTGACAATTTAGTTAGGTTTTTATATTAAAAACAAAACCGACTAATTATCATAATTCACTGTTTCAAATATTAATAATTATGCACAAATCGGGTTTTGTAAATATAGTAGGTAATCCAAATGTTGGGAAGTCAACCCTGATGAATGCTTTGGTCGGAGAACGTATATCAATTATTACATCTAAAGCTCAAACTACCAGGCATAGGATTTTAGGAATAGTCAATGGAGATGATTTTCAGATAGTATATTCTGATACGCCCGGTGTCCTAAAACCGAATTATCGGCTGCAAGAGTCGATGCGAAAGTTTTCAAATTCGGCTTTGATAGATGCTGACGTATTGTTATATGTTACCGATGTATATGATTCGAGTGAAAAAAATGCTGATTTTGTTGAAAAAGTTACAGAAACCCCTGCTCATTTATTGCTGATAATAAACAAAATAGACCTGATTGATCAAATAAAACTCGAATCTCTTGTAGAAAAATGGAAACAATTGTTGCCAAAAGCTGAAATTATTCCTGTATCAGCTACCGAAAGATTTAATGTGGCTATGTTATTTGATAGAATTAAAAATTTGCTCCCCGAATCACCTCCATTTTTTGAGAAAGATCAATTAACCGATAAGCCGGCACGTTTCTTTGTAAATGAAATAATACGCGAAAAAATCTTAATGAATTACGACAAAGAAATCCCATATGCCGTTGAGGTTGTTGTTGAGCAATTTAAAGAAGAAGATAAAATTATTCGCATTAATGCAGTTATCAATGTTGAGCGCGAGTCTCAAAAAGGGATTATTATCGGTCATGGAGGTAAATCTCTAAAGAAAGTGGGCATGGAAGCTCGTAAAGATTTAGAGGCTTTCTTTGAAAAGAAAATTTTTCTTGAACTGTTTGTTAAAGTGGAAAAAGATTGGAGGAATAAGGATATGAAACTCCGAGGTTTTGGTTATACTTTGGATTGATTTGTAGCATCTAAACATATTTAATATTCAAAATATCACTGACTATATCTGAATCAAATCCTTTAGAGGCAAGAAATCTGAATAATTTGCCTTTTCTTTCATAATCGTTTTTGTAGGTTATCTTTTTAGATTTATCGTCTATTAATTTCTTAATCATTAATCTATATTCATCATCTTCTATTTCTACTAAAGCCGTCTCAATCACCTGTTTATCAATCTTCTTAGCATACAGCATCATTCTTATTTTACCTTTTCCCCACTTATTATATCTGAATTTATCTTTTACATAGGCTTGTGCAAAGCGATTTTCATCAATATACTTTTCCTGAATAAGATATTTGATAATTTTATCTTGCTCGCTTGGTTTTACTCCCCATAGCTCTAACTTTTCTCTTAACTCTGAAACACAATGCTCTGATTGCGAACAATATGCAGCAGCCTTAAAGAGTGCTTCTTCATATGTAAAGATGGATTGCTTCATTTTATACTTAAATTCCTTTACCTTTAAATAAAATTTCAACAGTTAAAAGAAGAATTTTCAAATCGTTAAATAATGACATGTTTTCTATATATATGATGTCATAATTGAGTCTTTCTATCATCTTATCTATAGTATCGGCATATCCTATTTTTATTGGTCCCCAAGACGTTAATCCCGGTCTTATTTTATATAATAAACAATAATACGGGGCGTCTTTGACGATCTGATCTATGAAAAATTTTCTTTCAGGTCGAGGTCCCACTAAACTCATGTCGCCAATTAAAACATTCCAAAACTGGGGTAATTCGTCAAATCTATATTTTCTGAGTATTCTGCCAAATGGAGTTATTCTTTCGTCGAATGCACTGCTAAGCTTTGGTCGTCCATTTTCTGAGTTGATGTACATAGTCCTAAATTTAATCATATTGAAAGGCTTGCCTGATCTACCTATACGTTCTTGTCTGAAAAACACCGGACCTTTGGAATCGTATTTAATCTTGATGGCAAAATAAATAAACAACGGGCTTAAGAATATCAATGAAACTAAAGACACAGCTACATCTAAAACTCTCTTTACACTAATTTGCCAATCGGGCATATTTAACTGTGTTATACTTACTAATGGATTGATACCTATAGAACTGATACGTGCACTTCCCGTAAGTATTTCATACAAACGTGGTGTAAATTGTATTTCAACATCGTAAGTGTAAAGCTGATTTATGATTTTAAATAAATCCTGTTCTCTTGTATCCTCATCTAAAGCAACAATTATTTCTTTAATATTATGATTTTTTATTATAGTATCAATATCATATAAAACACCTAAATTATCACTGTCATCAGATGTTGAGGCTCTTTTTAATATTGACACAAATCCCACAAAATTAAACTGTTTACCATGCTTTTCAATGTCTTTTGCTATCTTCTTTGCATTTGAACCATCACCAATAATTATTGTGTTACTTGTCCATTTTTTAGTCTCGAAATTTAGCTGAACCTTATTGAATATTATAATACGTAAAAGGTACGAAACAACAAATAACAATGCAAATAGCGTAAGTAGCGAATAATAGAAATATTGTGAAGAAATCGCTACATCGTTTATCCTTAATCCAAAAAACAAAGTTGTTGCTATAAGAAATGATGTAATCAAGGTGCTTAAAAAAATATCAATTTTGTTCTTTTTCAATACATTCAGATAGAATCCCGCTAATGCATTTATCATCAGACAATATGCAGGAAAAACAATCATACTGTACAGATAATATTTAGTCGGTAACAAAACGCCCAAAAAGTATATCAATTCTATATCATTGATAAATTTTCTGAAAAGAATAAACACAAACCACACTATCAGGCTTGCGATTATGTCGGAGTAAATATATTGAAATAATAATTTTCTATTGAAGTTCATTGTATTATATTTCTTCAAAAACAAACAAAGATAAAAAAATAATACTAAACAATTTATATAAAGCAGTTTTTTTAGAGTAATTCTATCTGATTAAAATATGAAAACATAAAAAAAAGCACTACCTTTACGACTTTAAAAAATAACATCAAATGACTTATAAATGGATATTTAAAAACCTGACAAAAGAACAAATCAACATACAAGAATCTCTATCAAAAGAATTGAATATCAGTCCGATATTAGCAGGCTTATTAGTTCAAAGAGGTATTAATACTTTTGAAGATGCACGTAGATTCTTCCGTCCCGATTTTGCTTTTCTTCACGATCCGTTTCTTATGGCTGATATGGAAAAAGCTACTGATCGTCTGACTGAAGCTATTCAAAATAATGAGAAGATTCTTATCTATGGCGATTATGACGTTGATGGTACCACTTCAGTTTCATTAGTTTATAAATTTATTCAGAAAATTTACAATAATGTGGATTTTTATATCCCCGATCGTTATCTCGAAGGATATGGGATTTCTATTCAAGGGATTAATTATGCTATAGAAAACAATTTTAAATTGATTGTTGCCTTAGACTGTGGTATAAAGGCTGTTGAAAAAATAAAATACGCAAGTGAAAATAATGTAGATTTTATTATCTGTGACCATCATACCCCTGATAATATTCTGCCTGCTGCCGTTGCCGTACTTGATCCTAAACGACCTGATTGCAACTATCCGTACAAACATCTTTCAGGTTGTGGCGTGGGATTTAAATTACTTCAAGCATTTTCGCAAAAAAACAATATCCCCTTCTCTGAATTAACTTCCATGCTCGATTTAGTTGCTTTAAGTATAGCTTCTGATATTGTTCCTATCACCGGAGAAAATAGAATTTTGGCTTATTATGGTCTTGAGCAGCTTAATTCAAATCCAAGTGTTGGGGTAAAAAGTATATTGAGTGTCTGTGGATTAGTCGATAAAACCATCACTATTGCTGATATTGTTTTTAAAGTCGGACCGAGAATTAATGCCTCCGGAAGAATGAAGCAGGCAACAGAAGTTGTAGAACTGTTGGTTTCAAATGATGCTAATTTTGCAAAGCATAAAAGTGACACAATTAACGAATACAACAACGAACGCAAGGATTTAGACAAGAAAATAACTGACGAAGCGATTACTCTTATTGCATCTGATGAGGCTTTTAGTGCAAGAAAATCAGTAGTAATTTACAAACCGGATTGGCATAAAGGAGTTATTGGTATAGTAGCTTCCCGTTTGTCTGAAGAATTTTATAAGCCTGCAATAGTACTGACATATTCTAACGGTATGGCTTCAGGTTCAGCTCGTTCTGTTCCAGGATTTGATATATACAGTGCAATTGAATCTTGTCGCGATTTGTTAGAAAACTTCGGCGGACATCGTTATGCGGCGGGTCTTACAATGAAAGAAGAAAATGTGCCGGAATTTTCTCAACGTTTTGAGCAGTTTGTTTTTTCTAATATTACTGATGAACAGACTTCACCCCAAGTGAATATTGATGCACTTATAAGTTTTAAAGATATTACACCTAAGTTTTTCAGCGTTCTCAAACAATTCGGTCCTTTTGGTCCGGGCAATATGAAACCTATTTTTGCTACAAAACAAGTAATGGATTATGGTTCAAGTCGTTTAGTTGGTAAAGATCAGGAACATCTGAAATTGGAATTAGTAGACCCAAGCTCGGAAAATGTAATGAATGGAATTGCTTTTGGGATGTATGAATACAACGATCATTTGAAGTCGCTGAAACCATTGGATATTTGCTACACATTAGAAGAAAATACGTTCAATAATGTAACAAATATACAACTTATGATTAAGGATATTCAGGTGTAAGGGAGGATGTTTCATCCTCTTGTTATTTGTCCTTAGCCCTAATCTCTACACGCCTTATTTTGCCGCTGATGGTTTTTGGTAGCTCATCAACAAATTCAATGATGCGTGGATATTTATATGGTGCAGTAACGGATTTTACATGCTCCTGAATTTCTTTAATCAAGGTATCGCTTGCTTTATCTTTATAATTTTTAGAAAGTACTATTGTAGCTTTGACAATCTGACCGCGGATTTCATCGGGAACTCCGGTAATAGCACATTCTACTACGGCAGGATGTGTCATAAGGGCACTTTCGACTTCAAACGGACCGATACGATACCCTGAGCTTTTAATCACATCATCGGTGCGACCAACGAACCAGAAAAATCCATCTTCATCGCGCCAAGCAACATCACCTGTATGATAAATACCATCGCTCCAAGCTTCTTTTGTTAGAGCTTCGTTACGATAATACCCTTTGAAAAGTCCGACCGGACACCAGCGATCGGTTCGAATTATAATTTCTCCTTGCTCACCGGCTTCGGCTGTACGTCCATCAGCAGTTATCAAATCAATATCGTAATGTGGATTTGGTAATCCCATAGAACCGGGTTTTGGAGTTGTCCATGGCGAAGTAAATATTGTCAGTGTTGTTTCACTTTGTCCGTATCCTTCACATAGTTTTACTCCTGTGAGTTTGAGAAACTGCTCATACACAGCAGGATTTAAAGCTTCTCCGGCAATAGTACAATATTCAAGTGATGACAAATCGAACTTCGACAAATCCTCTTTAATTAAAAATCTGAAAATAGTGGGTGGCGCACATAAAGACGTTATACGACATTTTTCTATCATTGCCAATATATCAATCGGAGTAAACTTATCGTGGTCGTAGACAAAAACACAAGCTCCAACAATCCATTGTCCGTATAATTTTCCCCACACAGCTTTCAGCCAACCTGTATCGGCAATGGTTAAATGCAGACTATCTTCATGCAAATTATGCCAATATTTAGCTGTAACAATATGAGCCAAAGGATAAAGATGATCGAGCATGACCATTTTGGGATTACCTGTAGTGCCAGATGTGAAACTTATGATAAGCGGATCTGAATTGTCATTAACATTCTCAATCTTCTCGAATGGCGGTGCTTTTTCATACTCTTTATGGAAGTCGTGCCAACCATCCGGAACTAAAGGTCCGACAGAAATCAATGTTTTTACTGAAGGAGATTCTGCCATTGAGTCGGTTATATGGGATAGTATTGGTTCTTCTCCCACTGCAATAATTGCCTTAATATCAGCAGCATTGTTTCGATAGATCAAGTCCTTTTTAGTTAACAAATGTGTAGCAGGAATAATTACCGCTCCGATTTTATGAAGCGCAATAATAGTGAACCAAAACTCATAACGGCGTTTAAGTATTGCCATTACCAAATCGCCTTTACCAATACCAAGACTTTGCAGGTAAGATGCTGTTTGATCTGATTGTTTTTTTATCTCTGCAAAACTAAACTCGCGACATTCACCCTTGTCATTAGTCCATAACAGTGCACGTTTGTCCGGAGTTTTTTCAGCTTGAGCATCAACAACGTCATAACCAAAATTAAAATTATCGGGAATATTGAGCTTATAATTATGCTTAAAATCAGAGAAATCAGAGAAATCAGTTTGAGTAAGAAACTTTTCTAACATGTGTGTTTGAATTTGAAATAACTATATGGTTTTTTAGAAACACTTATCCTATTACAGCGAGGAATCTCACCTTCCTTCCTCCTATAGCCTTCATTCCATGTGGCTTAGTAGCATCGAAGTATATTGAATCGCCTTCGTTTAAAACGATATCATTACCGGCAATATGGATTTGTAAGGTGCCTTCGAGTACTAAATTAAACTCCTGTCCAGTATGCGAATTAAGCGAGATATGATTATTGTTCGGTTCAACAGTAACTTCAAAAGGCTCCATTTTAGTGTTTTTAAACCCGTGTGCCAACGACATATATTTATAAGCTTTGGTACGCTCAACACTTGCACCTGTTCCCTTCCGAGTAACGAAGAAAGAAGTCATGCGCGGCTCTTCGCCAGAAAGTAAGGTTGTGGTATCAACTCCAAAAGCTTGAGCAAATTGATATAAAAAGCTGACAGGAATATCGCTCGTTCCGGATTCGAACAGTTCATATTCCGCTTCCGAAACCGAACATTTTGCTGCTACTTCAGTTTCCGACAAATCGAGAATTTCGCGTAAAGCACGTATTCTTGCTGCAATTTGTTTAATTTGTGTGTTCATATGTAGATAATGTGTAAATGTGTAAATGTGCTAATATGGTCTATAAAATCATTGACAATATCCCAAGGCGTATCGTCTAATTTTTCATGTTGGTCTTTTTGTGTCATATTTTATTCGTTGAAAAATTTGTCGTCCTGCCAATTGGCAGGGTTGTTTATGATGTAATTATTAGTGTGTTGAAATGATTTATCATCACGAATGATGTAGTCGTGAAAACGAGTTTGCCACGCAAAATCAAAACCCAACTGGTGGGCATGTTTTGTTACGGCAGATTTGTATGACCCCACAATGGACGATATGGAATTTTTACCGATGTTTTGAAACCGTTGTTGCCCAATGGTTTTTTGTTCCGTTTGATTTGATTGTTCCAATTGGTTTGATTGTAGAGACAGGGCATGCCCTGTCTCTACGTTGATATCATTGCCGTTATCGTTTATACCGTTATCGTTGATGCCGTTACCCTTATCATTAATGCCATTGTTACCGTTGATATTGGCATTATCATCGGCAATAATTATAACACCGTGAATATGATTGGGCATTACCACAAATTCGCCCAATTCCACATTTTGGGTATGGTTTTTTATTTCGTGCCACAATATATCGGCAATAACGCCTGTGGGTGATAATTGCATTTGTTTGTTTTTTATTTCGCCAAAATAATGCAACCGGTTTTTGGTACAGATGGTAACAAAATATGCACCTGTCCAACGGTAATCCCAATTTTGCAATCGGGTAGAAAATATGCGGTATTTATTTTGAAACTTTTTCATTTACCTGACACTAAAAATTCTATTTATTTCAGTAGACAAATGTAATAAATTTTCTTACATCTGTTAATTTTTAAATGATTTTAGTCGAATTTTTTAGATCTTCAAGTGCAATTTGCATTTAATTTATAACATTTTTATACTTGTATGTAAACATAGTGTTGTAATAATATGAAACAAACAAGCATGCTATCTCAACAATATTATAAATTATTATTGTAAATTTGCAGTTATACTAAAGAAATATAGTGCAACATTTCACAGCAAATTAGAATTTATTAAAATGAGTAAAGCAAAAATATCCATACGTTTTTTTGATGATCGCGAAGTTCGTGCTCTTTGGGATGAAGAAAATTCTAAATGGTGGTTTTCGGTACTGGACATTGTAGCCGTACTTACCGACCAAGACGACTATACCAAAAATCGTAACTATTGGAAATATCTTAAAGCCAAGTTGAAGAAAGAAAATAGTCAAGTGGTTAGTATCACTACCCAGTTGAAACTTCTTGCTCCAGATGGAAAAAGGCGTTTAACCGATGTGTTGGATTATAACGGTATTATAGCATTAGGCAAAGAATTCCCCGGCAAAAAAGCAAATAGATTTATTGAGTGGTTTACCTATAGCGATGAAACCATAGACGGAAAAAGCAAAATAAAAGCATATGCCTTATTTGACAGTTCGTTTATCAACAGTATTGAAGTTGGCACAGTTACAGGTTTACAACAAATTCACGGATATTTATTTGGCGGCTTATATGATTTCGCAGGGCAAATCAGACAAAAGAATATATCAAAAGGTGGTTTTCAATTTGCTGCCTCACGCTTTTTGGATGCAACCTTGAAGCAAATAGAAAAGATGCCCGAAACAACATTCGAAGAAATAGTTGATAAATATGTTGAAATGAACATTGCACACCCATTTATGGAAGGCAATGGCAGAAGTACCCGAATATGGTTGGATTTAATCCTGAAAAAACATCTGAATAAATGCATAGATTGGAGTAAAATTTCTAAAAGGGATTATATGAGTGCTATGATTCAAAGTCCTGTAAATAGTAATATCCTAAAGGCACTATTGAAAAGTGCTCTAACAAATAAAATCAACGATCGTGAAATGTTTATGAAGGGTATTGACTATTCATATTATTATGAAGAGAATGATTAGACGTTATAGACAAAAATACAATTTCATATGTCAGCAATAATTCAAATAGAAGGATTAAAAAAGAATTTTGGCAAATTCGTTGCCTTAAATGGCGTTGATATGACTGTCAATGAAGGGGAAGTTCATGCTTTTCTCGGACCGAATGGAGCAGGGAAGTCGACTACTATTCGTTGTCTGCTTGGCGTGTTAAGAGCAAGTGCCGGAGAAATTAAACTCTTCGGACAAGACGCATGGAAAGATGCCGTAGAACTTCACAAACGTCTCGCTTACGTGCCAGGTGACGTAAATCTGTGGGGTAATCTTACCGGAGGTGAGGTGATTGATTTGTTTCTTTCGTTTCGAGGAGCAAAGTACGATAAGGCACGTAGAGAGTATTTCTTGCAACGTTTTGAACTTGACCCAACTAAAAAATGCCGTACTTATTCTAAGGGCAATCGTCAAAAAGTGGCACTGGTATCTGCCCTTGTGTCTGATGTGGAATTATATGTTTTGGACGAACCTACAAGCGGTCTCGATCCTTTGCTTGAAAAGGTATTTCAGGATTGTGTAAAAGAACTCAGAAACAAGGGTCGTAGCGTATTGTTGTCGAGCCACATTATGAGTGAAGTGGAAAAACTTGCTGACAGAGTAAGTATTATAAAGGAAGGAAAAATTGTACTCAACGGTTCAATGAACGAAATATCAGCAAAAGGGAAAACTTTGGAAGAATTGTTTTTATCGCAATACAAAAGCATATAATAACAATGAAATACCTCAACTTCATAATTCGCAGAGAACGCATAATGTCGTCCGTTTGGCTTGCTGCACTTGCAGCTTCTGCATTATTGCTGGCGGCAATTTATCCTACACTTTTCCCTGACGAAATATCCATGCAGGGAATGCTGGCAACCTTAAACAATCCTTCAATGATTGCAATGATGGGACCCGTTTACGGACTTGAATCCATCACACCTGCCATAATACTCGCTCAAAATTGCCTTATCTGGTTTGCCATTGCCGTTATTGTGATGAATATATTCTTTGTCAACCGCCATACGCGGGCAGACGAAGAATTGGGCAGACAAGAAATGCTTATTGCACTTCCTATTGGTCGTTTAACAAACAGTTTGTCATTGATTTCTATGTCGTTTGTTTTGAATATTGCCACAGCCTTATTGATTGCCCTGTTTACACTTATCGCAAACATTGAGGGAGCTAATTTAGTTGGCGCATTAACTTACGGATTATCAATAGGAATGCAAGGTTTTTTATTTGCCATGCTGACTTTGCTCTCTGCTCAACTATTTTCCACAGCAAGAACAACGATAGGTGTTGCATTTGCGTTGATGGGCATATCTTATATACTTCGTGCTTACGGCGACATCAATGAAGATCTGATGTCTTACGTCTCACCAATAGGATTGGGGTTAAAGGTGGAAGCATTTTATTCCAACAACTTCTTTCCGATAATCATATTATTTATTGAAGCGCTTGTAGTTGCGGCAGTGGCATTGTGGATAAATTCACGCAGAGATGTGGGGATGGGCATATTTCCTGCCCGAGAAGGAAAGGCACACGCAAGTAAGTTTTTACAGACTCCCATTGGATTTACATGGTATTTATTACGTGGAAGTTTTTGGGCGTGGGCAGTAGGAATTTTTGCCATAGCAGCTTCTTATGGTTCAGTTATCGGTGAATTAGATAATTTTATAATGGGCAACGATGCTATTAAACAGATGTTGGAAGGAACTGTCGGAGCATCGACCCTTATTGATGCCTATATTGCACTGTTAGGCTACATGATGGCTTTACTTATCTCCATTCCTTTGATAAACTGCGTAAACCATTTTCGTACGGAAGAAAAACGTGGAAGATTAGAGCAGATAATTGCCACTTCGGTATCAAGAAAAGCCGTTTTCGGAAGCTTTATCCTCATTGCCGCATTGGAAGCCGTTGTATTATCTTTGTTTAGTGTGTTAGGCTTGTACGCAACGACTTATTCTTCAGGACTTGTTACGCTTTCAACACTTATAGAAGTTACTTTCGTTTATCTGCCTGCATTATTTCTGATGTTTTCATTAGCCATATTTTTGGTAGGATTACTACCTAAATTGAGGTCGTTGATATGGATAATTTTCGGCTATTCTTTAATTATATTTTATTTCGGACGACTTTTTAGTATACCTGAAATAGCAACTAAATTATCACCCTTTGGTAATATTCCGCAACTGCCTGTACAAGAATTTTCAGCAATGCCGCTTATCGTAACATGTATTATTGCAACCGGACTTTGCGTTGTTGGTATCGCAGGGATTGAGAGAAGGGATATGAAGAGTTAGTTCTTTGATGCTTATTGTGCTTATTGGAGATTTTTGACGTATAACTTTCGTATATTATCTTGTCATCACGTATCAATACTTATCAAAAAAATTGTATCTTCGCATGTTAGAATACAAAAATTAAAATGTTGACAAAAGAATATATTATAAGACTTAAACAAAATGGTAGCTACTCTGATATAGCTAATCTTGTAAGTACTCAGCGAGATGTAGGGAGTATTAATTTTGTTCTGGAAAATTTAGGACAATTACCTAAGAACTTCGAAGGATCTTTTCTTTACAATCTACTAATACATCCACATACACAAGTTAGGCTTAATGCTGTAAAAAATATTGCTAAATTAAATGAAAACTCTAATGTTGAGAAACTAATCAAGCTCTACAAAAGTGAAACTGACACAAGTGTTCGGAGAGAGATTGTGTCTGCTATTGGTAGACAGCGAAAATCCGAGAATAAGTTACTCTTATTTAGTTTTTTGGAAGATGAGGATCCTAAGATTGTTTGCCAAGCTATTCGTGGATTACTCGTTTTTGATCAAGATAAAGAAGTTGAAAATCACTTACGTCCACTTGTAAATCATGAAAATGAAATGGTGCGTACTGTAATTTACAAAGAGTATTTTGCAAAAGAGAAATCTACAAAAACCATGTTACCTCATACTGAAACATACGAATTTCTAAAAAATACAGTTGTAAATGCGGATGTACTGGAAGCATTAAAATTTGTCCCTGATGAAAGTGTACATCTAACATTTACTTCACCACCTTATTACAATGCTCGAGATTATTCAATTTATCCAAGTTATCAAGCATATTTGGAATTTTTAGAGAAGGTTTTTATTGAAACGCATCGCATAACAAAAGAAGGACGTTTTTTAATTGTAAATACTTCACCAATAATTATACCTCGCGTAAGTCGTTCACATTCGAGTAAGCGTTACGGAATTCCCTTTGATTTACACCCATATTTGGTTAAAAACGGATGGGAATTTATTGATGACATTGTTTGGTTGAAACCTGAAGCAAGTGTTAAAAATCGAATCGGTGGATTTATGCAACATCGCAAGCCATTAGCATATAAACCAAATTCGGTCACAGAATATTTAATGGTTTACCGAAAATCTACTGAAAAATTATTAGATTGGAATATAAGAAGTTACGATTATGAAATTGTGAATGAAAGTAAGGTTGCAGATGGATATGAAACAACAAATGTTTGGAAAATTGATCCATGTTTTGACAAAGTACATTCTGCTGTTTTCCCAATTGAACTTTGTAAACGTGTTATTCAATATTACTCTTACAAAGGTGATTTAGTTTTTGACCCATTTGGTGGAAGCGGAACCGTTGGACGAACTGCAAAAGCACTAAAGAGATTATTTTTCTTAACAGAACAAGAACCTAAGTATTTTGAATATATGCAATCCAAAACAAAAGAGTCAGTATTATTCAATGAACGCAAAACAAAATTTTTAACATTAAAACAATTTAAAGAGACTACTATATGACACTTACAGACCAAATTATAAAAAACATCATTACTCGCCTTGTAAAATCACAGGACTATCGTATTGAAATTGTAAATCTTATTAATGCTGAATTTTTACAATTTGCTGTAGATTTCTTTAAAAAGATTGCCTATGCTAAGTTGGATTCTGAAGAGATCACGATTGATTGGTACAAGAGAACTTTTATGGATGATAGCCTTTCTTCAGATGAAATTGCCATAAACTCAGGGCTAAACAAGAAAACTATCAGCAATATGTATGGAACAGCAACAAAAACTGTTGTAATTGAAGCTGCGAATGAACATTTTGAATCTCTTTACAGTAGCATTCTGTCACTTGTAGAAATAGAAAGAGAAATAGACCTGACATTAACCATCAAAATGAAGGGAGTAAGTGTTGACTTAAATGTTTCTGAAAGCTTGATTGTTATAAACACGTTAGCTGTTAAACGTGCTGCTTTACGTGGTGGCTTATGGAGTACTGCAGGTAAGAGTGCCGAAAAATATTTAATGCTGACTTTATGCAAATTATACCAAGTTGATGAAAAACACTTTAATGCTTCACATTTTGTAAAAAATAAGGGTAAAAAAGTTGATAGAGAAATTGATTTTTATTTATTGAATGATGGAAAGGAATATTTGTGCGAAGTCAAACTAATGGGCAAAGGGAATCCTGAAAGTGCTGATGCAATAATTGCACGTGATACAAACTTGTTTGTTGCTGACACCCTTTCACAACAAAACAAAAACCAATGCGAACAATTAGGAATAAGCTGGGTTGCTTTACGAGATAATGAAGGATACAAACGATTTAAATTAGCACTTAAAAGATTTGGCATTCAGCATAAAGATTACAATGGTAATTTAGATGAAGATTTATCAGAAATTTTGAACAAATTATTTTAAAGCACGACCATATCTAAAAAGTACGACCATATCTAAGTGAAATAAGAAAAAATAATCTCTACATTAAAAACAACAAATCCATTCGTTCTATAATCTCTTACAAATCCTTCAGTTTTTTTGACTACCTTTGCACCCAATTTTAAAAATTTAGAAATGGCTTTACAATGTGGTATTGTTGGATTACCAAACGTAGGAAAATCCACACTTTTCAACTGTTTATCAAATGCAAAGGCTCAAGCAGCTAATTTTCCTTTTTGTACTATTGAACCAAATGTTGGTGTAATCACTGTTCCTGATGAAAGGTTAAACAAATTAGCTGAATTGGTTAAACCTCAACGAATTGTGCCGACTACCGTAGAAATTGTCGATATTGCCGGCTTGGTAAAGGGTGCAAGTAAGGGCGAAGGCTTAGGCAATAAGTTTTTGGCAAATATCAGAGAAACAGATGCTATTATTCATGTACTGCGTTGTTTTGAGAACGATAATATTGTTCATGTAGATGGAAGCATCAATCCTGTGAGAGATAAAGAAATAATAGATACAGAGCTGCAAATAAAGGATTTAGAAACTATCGAAAGCCGTATTTCAAAAGTTCAGAAGCAAGCTCAAACAGGTGGCGATAAAAATGCAAAGATTGTTTATGATATTCTGCTGAAATATCAGGAGGCTTTGATGCAAGGTAAATCGGCGCGTACTGTGGTTTTAGATAAAGCTGAAAAGCCTTATGTAAAAGACTTGTATTTGCTTACAGATAAGCCTGTTATGTATATCTGTAATGTTGATGAAGCTTCGGCACTCAATGGCAATGCTTATGTAGATGCTGTCAAGGAGGCTGTTAAAGATGAAAATGCTGAGATACTGATTGTTGCTGCTGCTACTGAAGCAGATATTGCTGAGTTGGAAACCTACGAAGAACGCCAAATGTTCTTAGAAGAGATTGGTTTAAAAGAATCGGGTGTAGCGCGCTTGATTAAATCTGCATATAAACTGCTTACTTTACAGACTTATTTCACAGCCGGCGTTCAGGAAGTGCGTGCTTGGACATTTCACGAAGGCTGGAAAGCTCCTCAATGCGCAGGAGTTATTCACACCGATTTCGAAAAAGGCTTTATCCGTGCTGAAGTCATCAAGTACGACGACTATGTAACGCTTGGTTCAGAAGCTGCTTGTAAAGAAGCCGGAAAAATGAATGTCGAAGGCAAAGAATATATTGTGCAAGATGGCGATATTATGCACTTCAGATTTAATGTGTAATAATAAAGTCAAATTACTTCTTGATTTCCAATAACCTACCTGTTTGATTATCGACACTTATATATAAACCCGGAACTTTAAATAGCGATTCGGGTAACATCATCAGTTCACCAAGTTGTGGTAGTTGTAGGTTATTTTTAAGTATGTCTTTAACACCATCGCTTATAGTTATATTTGTCGATGCCGGAAGAACAGTAAATAAAACAGCTTTTTCCAACTTAGTTTTTGGATCGGGCTCTTGCTTTTGGAATTTCTCCGGAGTGACTGTAATAAAATAAGGTTCTCCACTTAAATCATCTTTATCTACAACACCTCGTATAGCTGATAATCTGAATAAAATCTCTTTTGAAACAGGGTTTTCAGGTGTGAAATATATTTTATGTTTAGTTGTTGATTTCCGAATAGAACCTACAAACAACTCCGTAAGCTCCTTTTCTTTTTTATCTAAACCGCTTAACATCATTTTCATTGCATCTCCATCAGGCATATGATCGACATCTCCCGAAAGTAAGTTTAATCTGCTCGATCGGATGTTGTATATCTGAATGGCTGCACCTTCCGCCATTTTTGCTACAGAACCTGCCATCATATATTCCTGCGTTAATGGCAGTATATCCGATGACTGATCGCCAATTGTTACATTATTATTAGTATCATTGTTTCTGTCACATTGAACTACAGGCTTTGGTTCAACATTTACTCCGCAAAGAATACCTTGTGAATCAACGACTATACCGTTAAGAACAGACTTAGGCAAAACTTCAACAGCATATCTTCTTTTCAAATCAGGAATAGTATTGGATGTCATTTTGATATTCTTAATTTTCAAAGTAGATTTTTCCTCCATAATCACCTTGTTAACAGCTAAATATCTTTGCGAATACAAATAAAACACACCCGGTTTTTCTGTGATAGTTTCAATTTCAACTTCAAAACAAAGTTCTGTTTTAGGAAGTGAATATGTTAGGACAGAAACACCTTCTGTAAGTGAAAAATCTGATTGTGCTTTTCCCAAAAATCCAACTATAAGCAAAATACTAATGATTACGAACTGTCTCATGGCTTTTATTTTTTACGTGTTTTAGATTTTGAAAAACCTTTTTTCTTAGGTTTATCAGAAGATTGTTGTTCGACTAATTCTTTACATTTGTCGACTGTTAATGTTGCAGGATCTATACTCTTAGGTATTTTATAATTGCTTTTCTCAAAAGTAAAATACGGTCCGAAACGTCCATTAAGCACTTGATATTCACCATTATCACCCAGCATACTGATGATTTTATTCTTTTCTTCTTCTCTTTTTGCCAGAATAATCTCTATAGCTCTTTCAGAGGTAACAGACATTGGGTCATCAGCCTTAGGCAAAGAGTAAAAGCTACCGTCATGTCGGATATATGGTCCGAAGCGACCAATTGCAACCGTCATATCTTTACTCTCATACTCACCGATTTGTCGTGGTAATTTGAACAATTCAAGAGCATCTTCGAGCGATATTGTTTCAATTAATTGATCTTTACGTAAGGATGCAAACACTGGTTTTTCTTCTTCATCAGCAGTGCCAATCTGTGCAACCGGACCAAAACGACCTATTTTCACAGAAACCTGTCTGCCTGTTTTAGGATCTGTACCTAAAACTCTCTCTCCCACTTGGCGTTCCGAGTTTTTTAGCGTGTCCTCAACAACAGGATGAAACTGTTTGTAAAACTTATCTATCGAGCTAACCCATTTGATTTTACCCTCTGCTATATTATCGAATTCCTTTTCTACCTGTGCAGTAAAATTATAATTAAGAATATCCGGGAAATACTCTGTTAGGAAGTCATTCACAACCATTCCTATATCTGTAGGGAATAGTTTCGATTTCTCTGCACCTGTATTTTCAGTTTTATTTTTATCTGTAATCTTGCCATCTTTTAAAGTCAGCAGATTGAAATTTCTTTTTTCAGCAGGTCTGTCGCCTTTCTCAACATAATTTCGATTTTGGATAGTCGTAATAGTCGGAGCATAAGTTGACGGGCGACCAATTCCTAATTCCTCAAGCTTTCTTACCAAACTTGCTTCACCGTAACGAGGTGGCTTTTGAGAAAACCGCTCTTGTGCTGAAATTTCATCAATATTCAACAATTGTTTTTTAGCAAGTAATGGTAATCTTTCAACTGCTTCATCATCCTCATCATCAGTAGATTCAATATAGACTTTTAGAAACCCATCGAATATTATAACTTCTCCTGTTGCGATAAACTGATGCTTGTTACATGTACAATTTATATAAATTGATGTTTTTTCTAACTCAGCATCAGCCATTTGTGATGCTATAGTACGTTTCCATATTAAATCATAGAGTTTCTTCTCCTGAGCGGTACCTTCTACAGTATGAGCATTCATATAAGTCGGACGAATGGCTTCGTGCGCCTCTTGTGCTCCTTTAGTACGTGTGGTAAACTTCCTGGTTTTAACATACTTATCGCCTGCCATCGATATAATTTCGGCACGAGCAGTGTTCAAAGCTAAATCGGACAAATTCACCGAGTCGGTTCTCATGTACGTAATCTGACCTGATTCGTATAATGTCTGCGCCACTCTCATTGTTTGCGACACAGAAAAGCCTAACTTTCTGGCTGCTTCTTGTTGCAATGTTGAAGTGGTAAACGGAGGTGCAGGAGATTTTTTAAGTGGTTTAGTAACAATATCTTCAATACTGAAATTTGCGTTTTTACAATGTTCGAGGAACTCATATGCCTCCTCTTTAGTTGTAAAACGATGCTGTAGTTCTGCATTCAACACAGCAGGATTTCCATTAACATCAATTGTCGAGAATTGTGCCAACACTCTGTAAGAAGATTCTGCAACAAAACTATTAATTTCACGCTCCCTTTCAACTATTAAGCGCACAGCAACAGACTGAACTCTACCGGCAGAAAGTGATGGTTTGACTTTTTTCCACAATACGGGCGACAATTCAAAGCCCACAATACGGTCGAGTACACGGCGTGCCTGCTGTGCATCAACCAAGTTGATATCTATTTCACGAGGATTTTCAACAGCTTTCAAAATTGCATCCTTAGTAATTTCATGGAACACAATTCGTTTCACTCTTTTCTTATCTAATTTTAATTCCTCAAATAAATGCCAGGCTATAGCTTCCCCTTCGCGGTCTTCATCAGAAGCAAGCCAAACTGTTTCAGCTACCTTTGCTTCTTTTTTCAATTCGGCAACAACTTTCTTTTTATCTGAAGATACAACATAAATAGGGTTGTAGTTATTTTCGAAATCTATTCCTATACCTTTATCTGCCAAATCGCGGATATGACCGAAACTCGACATGACATGATAATCTGAACCAAGGAATTTTTCTATAGTTTTAGCTTTTGCAGGTGACTCTACTATTACTAGATTTTTAGACATATGACAGTGTTTAAGTTATTTGTTTTTCGTAATCGGCTGCAAAATAACAAAAACAAATAGGTACAAACCAAATTTTCAGCGATTTATTTTTATATTTTAATAAAGATTGTCATTATTAGCACACTAAATTCAGGCTTCGACCTTGTAATTTCTCACAAAGCATTTTGTGTAGTTTCGTTTCTGACACACATAATGCGGTTGATAACACTTCGCCTGAAGTAGCATTTTCAGTGATAACCGAGATTGTTTCGTTAGAATTACAATATTCTCCTGTTTCCGGATTTTTAATATGCTGATATTTTGATGTATTACCGGAAGTAGTCAAACATTCATCATTTAAGATAACAAAATCATTAGTAGAATTTGGTAAATTAATCTTCCAACCTTCTCCACCGGGATGATTTCCAATACCGCACACAGAGCTATTACCAAAATTTATCAAAGCATTATAACAATCATTTTTCTTTATTATATTTCTCACATTATCAAGCGTATAGCCTTTAATAAATCCGTTTAAGTCGATTTGCAAGTCGGGATGATTATAAAAAATTGTATTTGCTAACGTATCAATCTTCAAATGGTTAATAAATCCATGTTTATAATTACCGGAATTAATGGTAATGTCGAAAGCTCGCAGAGTTAACTTATTGTATCCCTTGCATCTATGAAGAATATTAACCAATTCGGGTGTAGTATAAACAGGTTCGATTGCAGCAATAAGATTCAGTTTACTCAACTCACTTTCGTTATCAAACCTATTGGTCATCTTTTCTATTCTCGATACTTCCGGAACAATCTCATCCAGCAGATTTTTAGATTTTTCTTCACTTAGATTACACAGAGCAATATCGATGCGGGTATGCATAGCATTAAACCACGCATAAAAAATAGTTTGCGTTTGATTGATTTGTTTGAAGATTGATTGATACCACATATAGTATTAATGGTATGTAAATGATGGCACAGTAAATAATGGTACACCAATAATGATATAACAATGGCACGCGGATAACGCTGATGATGCGGATTTATACGGATTTTGTGTTATCCGTGTGCCATAAAACCTAAGATTATTTTAGCTCTTTTATCTTAATATTCTGAAACCACACTTCATCGCCATGATCTTGCAAAAGAATATGACCTGTTTCGGCATTACCAAAGTTGGTCCACACGCGATATTTACTATAAGCAACCAAAGCATTCCACATTTGATTATTGCGCTCGTACTCAACTATTTTAACTCCGTTAAGCCAATGTTCAACATGATTATCTTTAACAACCACCCTTGCAGTATTGAAGAAACCGTTACGGTAAGGTTTATTAGGAATAGTCGGTATTAAATCATATAACGCACCAAGTTGACGATTTCCTGCCACTCCTAACTTAGCGTCAGGATGTTCCTTATCATCAAGTATTTGAAACTCACAACCAATAGAAGAACCTGCACCTTGATTTAGTTCTGTGTCGACAAAATATTTAACTCCACTATTTGCACCCTTTGTTATTTTAAAGTCAACAAGCAATTCAAAGTTTTTATATTTCTTCACTGTAACGATATCACCACCATTTGTTGATTCACCACCATCAGATTTCAATACTTTCAATATACCATTGTCAACAACCCAGCCTTTCTGCGGAAACTCTTTGAGTCTTGCACCTCTCCATCCATCTGTGGTTTTACCATCCCATAACAGTGTCCAACCTTCAGCCTTTTCTTTGTCTGATATTGTATTAGGTATGCAATTTTTCTGTGGTGCTGCGGCAGCCTCCGAACGCCTTTCCTGTTCTAAACCACTTGTCAGTATTCGAATATTTCTCCATGAGATAGTATTCCCTTCTTCTTTAGCATTGCCAATTGCATGTACCTGAAGTGCAATTAATCCGGAAGGAGTTAGTTCGTCGAGGATATTCGAGCAAGGAATATCGTTTACCCAAGTGCGGATACTGTTGCCAATAGCTTCAATTCTGGCTGTATTCCACTCACCTAATTTGAAAGCCCTCTGTGCTTCAGGATATTGAGTTAAATCATATAGCCATCCTCTTCTTGCTTCATCATAGATTCCGCCTGTCCATGCACGTTTTGACGCATCAATTTCAAACTGATAACCATGTACTCTGCCATTATTGTATTCCGGCAAAGACAACGAACGAAATTGAACTCCTGAATTAACACTTTCATGATCAGTTTTAAATTCAAATTCGAGAATAAAATCACCATATGTCTTTTTAGTAGCTAAGAACGTATTTGGCGTATTCATTTTGCTGACACCAACGATTGCACCGTCAACAATCTTATATTCGGCAGCACCATTTAATTTTGTCCAGTTTTTTAAATTTTTACCATTAAACAAATTTTCCCATTTTGCTTGAGAATTTGCTGAAAAACTTATTATGGCTATCAGCGATAAAACTAAAATTTTCTTCATAACATCTATTTTTTTAATATCCTTTTAATACTCCAATATATCAATCTAACAATTGTCCATAAAACATAAATTCCTAACGTAAAAAGTAAAACATAACCTATTTGAGTTATTATTTCAACAAACTTGGTTTGAAATTTTATAATCGCATATAAATTAAATCCATTTGCAATAACAAATACAATAAGTAAAGTGTACAATTCAATTTTTATACGTTTTGCTGTGATTATTATATCTTTCATTTTGCTTTACTACTATGATTAAGATAATCTAATTTATATTCTTCCGGGAAAGATATAATCTCTTCTCTGACAATGGCTTCGTGACCTAACAAGCAAAGTGCACTGGCATAATATCCTTCTTCAGCAACATTTTCGGGTTGTTTACCGGTTATCACAGCCTCAACAAAAGCATCAATATTTAAAGATGTTCCATCATGCTTCGGGCGTTCTCCTATAATATATTCACCTTTGTTTACATTGGCTGTTTCGGGTGCCCAGCTTGTGCCGGCAAAAGGTAAAGAGTCGAACAGCTTATTTTCAATATCATTTATTAATTGTAAAAAACCGGGTGCAGGTTCAATATCTTCAAAATAATATTTACCTTTTTCCGGTTCGACCGTACCTAAACTGCCAAGAATTTGTTCTTCTAAACCATAAAATTTATTAGAGATAACCGAGTCGAAATTTAATTTCACTCCATTATCAAACATATAAATGCAAGACACATTATCATAAACTTCGCGCCCATCTTTCCAGTGAGTTATAGCACCATGCCCCATCACTTTATTCGGGATTTCTCTTAATGCCCAAGTACCTATTTGAATCTGATGGCATGCTAATTCAGTCATCAAACCCTTAGAGTATTCATTATATAATCTCCAATTGATATGTCGTTCCAATTCAGGTGAGGGAACCGGTCTACGCCAATCATTATTACGATACCAGAATGTACGAATTGCCTCAATACTGCCAAAAGTTCCGGCATGAATCATCTCCATAGCACGAATATATCGCGGGTCGTACAGTCGCTGTTGTCCAACAAAGAATACTTTCCCTGTTTCAAGATGCTTGTGGTACATATTGAAGCAGTCTTCGATAGTCATAGCTAAAGCTTTTTCACAAAATACATGTTTACCTGCATCAAAGGCATCTATAGCTATATCAAAATGAGTATTTAGCGGAGTTGCGATTACAATGGCATCGACATTTTTATCCTCTAACAATTTTCTGTAATCATTATACACCTTTGCTTGAGGATATATTTTAAGAGCCTCATCAATAGAAGGTTGATAAACATCACATACAGCAACCACATCAGCCTTAGGGTTTTTCTTTAAAAAGCTCATTAAAAACTGTCCACGCGAACCAGGACCGATAACACCTATTCTTGCAATTGACTTCTTGGTATGTTCGGATTCAGAAAATGCAGAAAGCCAAGGTGATGCAGCTAACAAAACAGCACCGGTAGCAACTCCTGCATTTTTAATAAAAGTTCGTCTATTCATTATAACTTATAATACTCAGTCCAGCCTTTACGAGGTGCAGATCCTTGTAGCAACTCATTTGCAATTTTATTATTAGTGAATTTCTTAGTCTTAGGATCGAAATTTAACTTAGCATTCAATCGTTGAGCGATAACTCCCAAGCAGAAAACCTGACTAAGCGGTCCGGCTAAATGGAAAGGCGAACGAGTTTGTTCTTGCCCTTTACAAGCCAACAAGAAGTTTGCAAAGTGATTGGATGAGCTTTTTGGAACTTCAGGCAATTTAGAAGCCATGTCTTTTGCTTTTTCCTCAGGAATAATAGAGAGAGTACTACCATGACTGCCACCTTTAAACATCAACTCCTTACTGTAAATAATTTTACCGGGATTAAGTTTAGAAGGCTGAATTTGCCCTGTTGATGGAGGCGGAATATTTGGATCTAACTCCACATTTCCATATCCGGCAGGCACAGGAGGCAGATTATCCAATCCATCATACCAAGTAATATCACAAGCCGGCATATTACCACGTGCAGGGAATTTAAATTCTATAGTTGATGAATAAGGGAAAAAGAATTTATTATGTCCATTTGCATATAACATATTAATTTCGGTTGGCAGACCTAACTCCAAAAACTCATGTGCAGCATCCAAGATATGCGCACCCCAGTCGCCCAACGCACCCATACCGAAATCGTACCAACAGCGCCACTGACCATTAATATAGTCGTGATTATAATCATGCCAGAACTTTGTGCCCAACCATGTATCCCAATCTAAAGATGTAGGAACAGGCTCACCGACAGGCATAGATTTCATATTGGAATCAAAATTATGCCAGCGGCGCGAGTTATTCATATGAGCTGTAATAGCAGTAACATCCTTAATAATTCCTGCATCTTTCCAAGCCTTAAACTGAAAATAATTAGCTTCGGAATGTCCTTGATTTCCCATTTGCGTAACCACACCATATTTCTTTGCAGCCTTCATCATAAGTTCCACTTCCTGAAAAGTATGAGCCATAGGTTTTTCGACATAGATATGTTTTCCTAATGACATTGCTAACATGGTAGAAGGGAAGTGACTATGGTCTGGCGTACCGATACAAACAGCATCAATACTGTTACCCACCTTATCAAACATTACCCTGAAATCGTGAAACTGTTTTGCATCAGGAAATTGATTCATAATCTCCAAAGTGTGATTTGCACCCATGTCGGTATCACACAAAGCAACTATATTACATAGACCGGTTTTGTATAGCTCTTTAATGATGTCTCCACCACGATTCCCAATGCCTATACAAGCAAGATTAACCTTTTCATTAGGAGAAATTTTTCTCGGTTTAAACTTTGGTCTGGCAGAAGCAAATGGAGTGCTTATCAGCATCATACTTCCTGCTAATAATGAACTGTTTTTTAAAAAATCGCGACGATTCATGATATTGTAATTGTATTTGGAATTATATAGTTAGTTAAATGTAAGTGGCAAAAATAACAAATTATTAATCAATTTCAGATGAATTTTAATAATTTTACGAATTGTTTCACATTAGATGCTGAAGAAGCTTACACTTAATCACTGTTGACGATTGATAAAATGGTTGTTACATTGTAAATCCTGCCCAATCTGAAAATAATTATATAACTTTGCGGATAAAAATATCCTAACTACATTTGCATATTAGCACATTATTAAAATATGAAGCTACAAACAACAATCTTTTTACTCCTATTTGTTCTAATTTCGAACATTTATTCTCAGTCATCAGAACTACATATTATGACATACAACCTGCGATTTGGTGAACGAGCAAGCATGGAGGAATTTGCAGCTTATATCAATCAGCAGAAGCCTGATTTAGTAGCTTTGCAGGAATGCGATTGGAAGACATACCGGTCGTTTACTTCAAAGCAAGCGGGAAAAGCATTTGTGAATGAGCTTGCTTATCATACCGGAATGTTTGGTTTATTTGGTAAAGCAATCAATTACAAAGGCGGATTATATGGCATTGGTATCCTTTCAAATTTTCCGATAATTAAAAGTGAAAGGGTACTGTTGCCCAACCCTAATCCTAAAACTGAACAGAGAGCTTTGTTACTTGCCGAAATTGAACTACCTGATAAATCGAGGGTTATGTTTGTTTCGACACATTTGGAGTATTCATCTGAACAAGTCAGGGAAAAGCAGATTGCTTTTATCAACAAATTTATAAAAAAGATAAAAATACCTGTAATTTTAGCAGGCGATTTGAATGCTGAACCCACATCAAAAGAAATTGAAAAAGGATTGAAGAACTGGTTTAATGCCACTGATACAAATTATACATTTTCGACAGACAAACCGGACATCAAGCTTGATTATATTCTTGGTTATCCTAAAAAGAAATTTGAATTAATCAGTACTAAAGTCGATTATAGCATAAAAATATCAGATCATTTCCCTGTGAGTTCAGTTATTAAGATTAAATAAATGAGCACACCATCATCTAAAGAAACAATATTAAATATCTTCCTTGAAGGCATTAGCAGTGTTAAACCTAAAAATCTCTTTCAAAATAAGTTGAAATGGGATAATACTATTCTGGCTGTCTGTGATAAAATCTATGATTTGTCGAAGTATGCAAATATTTATGTTATCGGTGCAGGCAAAGCTTCGGCTTATATGGCGCTTGAAGTAGAGAATATTCTTGGTGAGTTTATTTCAGATGGACATATCATAACAAAATACAATCATGGTTGTCATCTTCAATATATTACTATCACCGAAGCTGCTCATCCTATTCCTGATGAAAATGGTTTGGCAGGTACGCAAAAAATCATAGATATTGCGCAAAAAGCAAATGAAAATGACTTAGTTATCTGTCTGATTTCAGGAGGTGCTTCTGCTTTAATGATTGATACACCTTCTGATTTATCATTAGACGATTTACGTGTAGTTAACGAACTTCTAATTAATTCAGGAGCAACAATTACCGAGATTAATACCGTCAGAAAACATCTATCTGAAGTAAAAGGCGGACAATTAGCTAATCTAATCTATCCTGCTTCATGTTTGAGCTTAATTTTATCTGATGTTGTGGGTGATCCTGTTGATGTTATCGCTTCCGGTCCCACTGCTCCCGATTCTTCTGATTTTAATGAAGCGACGCGGATTTTAAAACATTATGGTTTATATAAACATATACCTGAATCGGCAAAACATCATTTATTACTTGGCATGGCTGACGTTATTAGAGATACGCCTGATGAATTTCATCCTTGCTTTAAAAACACTCATAATCATCTTATAGGTAATAATTTAGTAGCTCTTGAGGGTGCTACAATTTATGCAAAATCATTGGGTTTTGACACACACATTATTACAGACAGCTTGGAGCAAGACTATAAGGCTGTGACTGGTTTTATTATTGAAACGATAAAGCAATATGTAGAAAATAGAAAAAACTCTAAGCCAATATGTCTTCTTTTTGGAGGAGAACCAACTATCAAAATAAACGGAAAAGGCTTGGGAGGCAGAAATCAGCATTTAGCTTTATATTTAGCAACAAAAATAAGCGACACACAAAATGTTATAATTCTTTGTGCCGGCAGTGATGGTACTGACGGTCCGACTGATGTTGCCGGTGCAATTATCGATAGCAGTACAGTCAATAATGCTGCATTACAAAGAGTCGACATTAAAGGTTTCTTAGATAATTTCGATTCCTTCCATTTCTTCGAAAAAGTTGGCGGACATGTTTATACCGGTCCTACACAGACTAATGTAATGGATCTGATTGTGGTATTGATCAAATAGGAATATTCGTTAAGTTGTTAAAACGGAACGCAGATAATACGGATATAAGCAACGCGAATACACACGGATTTTAATAATCAGCGTTTGAAAATCAGCGTTATCTGCGTACCAAAAATTTACTTCCTGCCAAAATCAGCCGGTATCTCGCCCCAGACTTCTGTGTTCCATTTTATCACTTCGGTAGAGTATTCATTTTCGGCAAGCCATTTCTCGGCACGCGCAATAAGTTCGAAAAGCATTGCATTTTCGTCAGATTGTTCGAGATTGGTTTTAGCTTTTTTCTTTTTGAGCCAAGCAATTGCAGTTTTGCTATCTGTATATAACGGCATTTGAAGGTTCTTTTGTTTCAGAAGTGCAATGCCATGTACTAAAGCCAGAAACTCACCGATGTTGTTAGTTCCATGTTTAAATGGACCTTGCCGAAACACTTCTTCGCCGGTTTTTGTATAAACACCTCGATATTCCATTAAACCTGGATTACCACTACAGGCAGCATCCACAGAAAGACTATCTAATATAGGCTTCTCAAACTCATTAAAGAGCAAAGCGTTAGCCTTCTTGATTTGTTCTTTTGCGTTTTTGCCGATATAATCCCAACATGATGAATTAAACGCTATTTGAGCTTCTTCTAAAGAAGTAAATCCCTTGTATTTTGCATCGATATATCCATGAACTTGTTGTTTACATTCTTCCCACGAATGATAAATACCAGGTTTTACACCATCCCAAACAACAAAATATTTATTTTTGGATTTTGCCATATTTATTGTACTTTTGCATAACTTTTTAGAAAAACAAGGGGCCCTGTAGTTCAATGGATAGAATGGAAGTTTCCTAAACTTTAGATTCGAGTTCGATTCTCGGCGGGGCTACTTTTGGCATTACTCATTACGTTTCTGTACATTATAATATATCTTCATCTGATTACCGAGTATTTTCGTGAATCCTTTAACGTCATCGGCACTCCATGCTTTGTTTACTTCGCCATATTCACCAAAATCAGTTTTCATCAAATCGAACGGACTTTCAACACCTACTAAAGTATAGCCAAGCGGACGAAGATTTATAATTACATCACCTGTAACATTTTGTTGTGAGTTTTCAAGAAACTTTTCGATGTCGCGCATAACAGGTTCTAAGTATTGTGCCTCATGTAAGAACATTCCGTACCATGTGCCCAATTGATCTTTCCAATATTGTTGCCATTTGGTAAGCGTATGTTTTTCAAGCATTTTATGTGCATTGATTATCAATAACGGTGCCGCTGCCTCAAAGCCAACACGACCTTTTATCCCGATTATTGTATCGCCGATATGCATGTCTCTACCAATACCAAATTTATTGGCAATATCTTCTAACTTATTAATAAGGTTGATTTTATTAGTATCTTTCTCGCCATTAATAGCTGAAATTTCACCTTTTTCGAAACTTATTTTTATCGTTTCTTCTTTAGCTTTCGCAACCTGACTTGGATATGCCGATTCGGGCAAGGTCTGTTCCGATTTCAGAGTTTCTTTACCTCCTATACTCGTACCCCAAAGTCCTTTGTTGATCGAGTATTCCATTTTTGTGAAATCAGCAACAAAACCATGTTCTTTAAGATAATTAATCTCATATTCACGGGTAAGGACCATATCACGTGTAGGAGTCAAAATCTTTATATTTGGTGCTAAGATATCGAAAGTCAGGTCGAAGCGCACTTGATCATTACCGGCACCTGTACTACCATGAGCGACATAATCAGCATTAATTTCTTTTGCATAATTAATAATTGCTATTGCCTGAAAAATACGTTCAGAGCTTACAGAGATTGGATACGTACCGTTTCTCAATACATTCCCAAAAACCATATATTTGATACTTTTATCGTAATACTCTTCAGTAACATCAATAGTTTTGTGAGTTTTAGCACCTAATCTATAGGCTTTATCTTCAATGATTTTCAATTCTTCATCGCTAAATCCACCTGTATTTGCTACTGCTGTGTGGACTTCATATCCTTTTTCTTTTGCTAAATACATCGCACAAAACGATGTGTCGAGTCCGCCTGAAAAGGCTAATAATACTTTTTCTTGCATGATTTTAATTTATTTTTTCAGTTTATTCGCTAAACTCTTAACTGTTTTGGTAATAGTTGCTTTAGTACCATTTGATTTCTTTTTCTCTTTTTCCCAGTTTGGGTCGTATAACATGCCGGTACAGAGACAATGCTTGCGGTTTGTACGTAACAAGATATCGTAGTTCACACAACTTTCACAACCTTTCCAAAATTCGTTATCATCAGTTAGTTCTGAGAAAGTAACAGGACGATAACCCAATTCTGTATTGATTTTCATAACAGCCAATCCTGTTGTTAGTCCGAAAATTTTGGCATTAGGATAGCGTGTGCGAGAAAGCTCGAAAGCCATTTTTTTGATGCGTTTGGCTAAACCATGACCTCTGAATTTATCTACTACTATTAATCCGGAGTTTGCCACAAACTGTTTGTCACCCCAAGTTTCTATATAACAAAAACCTGCAAATTCATCTCCTGACAATGCAATAATGGCTTTACCTTCATTCATTTTACGTGCAATATATTCGGGCGAACGACGTGCAATACCGGTCCCTCTTATTTTGGCTGCTTCTGCTATAGTGTCTAAAATTGTATCTACATACCCTAAGTGGCTCTCACCGGCTATTCGGACAATAATATTGTCCTTTTTATCAACATTCATTTTAATCTCATTTAATAATTTAACCCTAATCAGGGTATATCGTCATTTGTTTTTGTTTCTGAGAGCGTAAAATTTAGCAAATCTAAAATTTGTTGACGGGTTACGCCATCTCTTGGAATAATCAAAATTGTATCATCGCCGGCAATAGTACCCAGTATTTCATAAGAACCTTTATTATCAATGTCCCATGCTATAGCTGAAGCATATCCCGGCTTTGTCCTCATTACAGCAAGATGTCCCGAAAATTCTAAGCTTAATGCAGATCCCCCTGCTGTTAAGCTGTTAAATGTTCCTTGCGGACTGATAGTCTTGGTGATAGGAGGTAAGACATATTTATAACTTCCATTTGCCAAAGGAGTTTTTGCGACTTTAAGCATTTTTAAATCGCGTGATAGAGTTGCCTGCGTAACATTTAGTTTACGAGAAGCTAATATCTCTAATAATTCTTCCTGGCTACTAACTACAGTTGATCTTAAAATCTCTGTAATAATTTGCAATCTGTTTCTTTTCTTCTTCATAATGTATTAATTTAGTTATGTAAAGCAATAAGATAAATGTATAATTATTAATAAAAACGGTGCAAAATTACTATAATTCTGTATATTTACAAATATTTTCGAATAAAAATTACAAATATTTTTATAGTATGACGATGTCCTAACAAATAAACATTGAATTTAAAGCCTAAAAAACTATCTTTGTAGTCCAAATTTAATAATTATCAATGCTTTTAAAGAGATTATATATACTAATTCTGATTTTGACTCTTGTTGTTTTTAAGTCTTATTCCGCAGCTTTCACCGACAGCAATCTTCCTATAGTTATCATTACTACAGATATGAATCCCAAAACCGGCAAGCAATATCAAATTGTTGATGAACCAAAAGTTCCTGCAACTATGAGAATTGTATACCGACCGGATGGCAGTCGAAACTACGTAACAGATGCAAATATTACCAATAACAACCCATATTTGAATTATAACGGTAAAATCGGAATCGAATTTAGAGGCTCGACTTCACAAAATCTACCTAAAAAACCTTATGGTTTAACTACTTATCAGGCTGATGGGGTAACAAATAATAATGTCAGCATTTTGGGTATGCCAAAAGAAAACGACTGGGTTTTAAATGCTTTAGCATATGATAATTCTTTGATTAGAGATTACTTGTCATACGAACTTTATCGTGAAATGGGTAATTATTCACCTCGTCAGCAGTTTTGTGAGGTAATAATAAACGGTGATTATAAGGGCTTGTATATCTTCATGGAAAAGCTCAAAATCGATAATAATCGTATCAATATCACTAAGATGACTAATACCGACAATAATTTCCCTGAACTTTCAGGAGGTTATGTAACTAAGTCGGATAAAACGACAGGAGGCGACCCTGTTGCATGGCGCATGAAATCAAACAGAGGAGTAAATGCAGATTTTATTCATCACTCTCCAAAGCCAACTGAAATAACTGTATCTCAACACAATTATATTAAAGGTCAGTTCGAAACACTTCAATTGGTTGCTAATAATGCTTCTATTATTGATGGATATCCGGATATTATTGATGTACCGAGTTTCATCGATTTTATGTTAATGTCTGAATTTGCAAGTAATGTAGATTCATATCATTTCAGTACATTTTACCATAAAGATAGAAACGGAAAACTACGTGCAGGTCCGATTTGGGATTATAATCTCACATATGGATTGGATGTCTTCGGTACAAGAAGTAGATATGATGTTTTGCAATTTGACAATAATGATAATGAAGGTCCGAAATATTGGTATGATTTGTATCATAATTCAACATTCAAATGTTATCTTACAAAAAGATGGAAAGAGATGAGTGTAGCCGGTAAACCTTTTAATTATGATTATGTTACACAAAAAATCGATCAATTGATTTCGCTTATTTCTGAAGCTGCGGTTAGGGAAAAAGATAGATGGGGCACTGTCAAAAACTTATCAAATGAGATAACATCACTGAAAACATGGATTAGAAACAGAATAAACTGGATGAATTCTAAACTGACTACTTATAATAGTTGTGCTAATGTAGCAATGCCAAAATTAGTTATTTCAAAGATTAATTATCACCCGATGTCGTCTATAGATGATGAGACTGATGAGGCTATTGAGTTTATTGCCATTACCAATAACAGTGATAAAGTTGTGGATTTAACCGGTATATATTTTCGTGAATTAGGAATGGAATACAAGTTTCCGAGTTATGCAAAAATTCAACCTAATCAGGAGATATATCTTGCAAGTAATGCCGATAAATTTAAGCAATGGTACGGTATTGATGCTTTTGGTGAGTACTATCGTTTTCTTTCAAATAAATCTCAAAGACTATGGTTGGTTGATGCATTTGGCAATACCATTAATGATATTACTTATTTTGATGAAACACCTTGGGATGCAAAAGCTGATGGTAAAGGTTATTATCTTCAGTTAATTGATTTGAATTTGGATAATTCCATGGCATCTAACTGGACTGCATCTAATGAACTGCTTACAAATAATCAATATGTATTTGACATGCGCGATGTTGTCCTATATCCATCTCCGGCAGTTGATTTTGTACAAGTTATGAAATCCGATATTGAGATTACTCATTATGAAATCTTGGATATAACAGGACAGACTATCCATCAAATAACCACTTTAAATGATAATAAAATTAATCTTGCAGGATTACCTTCTAATGTTTATCTGATAAAATTACATTCGGTTGATAGGCAGATAATTGTTAAAAGGGTTATTAAGAGATAAATTAAAGATGGAAATTATACAAAGTATTTGTAAATTTGCAACAAAATAAAATTAATATACACTTATGGCTAAAGAATTTAAGTATCAGTACCCTTTCGCAATGGGTGAAGATAAAAAAACTGAGTATTATTTATTGACAAAAGATTATGTAAGCACATCAGTTTTTGAAGGTGAAGAGATATTGAAAGTTGCACCCGAAGGGCTGACTGCCTTGGCGCGTACTGCCATGCACGATTGTTCTTTTCTTTTACGTCCTGAGCATCAGCAGCAAGTAGCAAGTATTCTAAGCGATCCGGAAGCCAGCGAGAATGACAAATATGTTGCTGTTACTATGCTTCGTAATGCTGAAATAGCAGCTAAAGGAATTTTGCCTTTTTGTCAGGATACCGGTACGGCAACTGTTTATGCCAAAAAAGGTAATAATGTTTATACTGATGGTTCCGATGAAGAAGCCTTATCGAGAGGTATTTATGAGACATACACATATGAAAATCTTCGCTACTCGCAGAATGCAGCTCTCAACATGTATGATGAAGTGAATACAGGTACAAATCTGCCGGCACAAATTGATTTGATGGCTGCAAAAGGCAATGAATATAAGTTTTTGTTTATCGCCAAAGGAGGCGGTTCGGCAAACAAATCATATCTGTTTCAAGAAACCAAAGCATTACTGAATCCTGTTTCTTTAGAGAAATTTCTAACTGAAAAGATGACTACTCTCGGAACGGCTGCTTGTCCGCCCTATCATCTTGCTTTTGTGATTGGAGGTACATCCGCAGATGCTTGCATGAAAACAGTTAAACTGGCATCAACAAAATATTATGATGATTTGCCTACAACAGGCAATGAATTAGGACAGGCTTTTCGCGATGTCGAAATGGAAGCTAAGTTGCTGAAAGCTGCTCAAAATTATGGAATGGGGGCACAGTTTGGCGGAAAATACTTTGCACATGACGTAAGGGTGGTGCGACTTTCACGTCATGGAGCGTCATGTTTTGTTGGCATGGCTGTATCTTGCTCAGCAGATAGAAATATAAAAGCTAAGATAAATAAAGATGGTATATGGGTAGAAAGATTGGAGGATAATCCGGCTAAATATATTCCTCAAGAATATCGTCAGCAAGGAGAAGACAAAGCTGTGAAGATTGATTTAAATCGTCCGATGAAGGATATTCTTGAAACACTGTCTAAATATCCTGTTTCGACCAGATTGTCATTATCGGGAACAATAGTCGTGGGTCGCGATATAGCTCATGCAAAGTTAAAAGAGATGCTCGATAATGGTGAAGAACTACCGCAATACGTAAAAGATCATCCTATTTATTATGCAGGTCCGGCTAAAACTCCTAAGGGAATGCCATCAGGTTCATTTGGTCCGACCACTGCCGGGCGCATGGATTCATATGTTGATTTGTTTCAATCGAAGGGCGGCAGTATGATAATGATTGCAAAAGGAAATAGGAGTCAGCAGGTTACTGATGCTTGCAAAAAATACGGTGGCTTTTATCTTGGTTCGATTGGCGGTCCGGCTGCAATATTAGCAGAACAAAACATCAAGCATGTAGAATGTTTAGCTTTTCCGGAATTAGGTATGGAAGCCATCTGGAAAATCGAAGTAGAGGATTTCCCTGCCTTTATCTTAGTAGATAACAAAGGCAATGATTTCTTTAAGCAGATAAAAATGGCGATTTATTGATGTGATAATATTGATAGTCTGCCTACTTTATCTCAAAATACGTCTGTGCATCACCTTTTTGATAAAACTGAATATAAAGCGGATTTAATTTTGAAGCAGTATCTAAATCATAAGTGGTAGAAAGTAACTCTAAAAAGTTTGCTAATTCCGGTATGTCGTTGTAATACTGTAATCCTTGAGAATTGCCTTTTACATTGCCTTGATTGTCTTTGTAACTTATTTTAATTTCATCATAACCATAAGCATCAAACGATAGATTAATCAGACCTTCGGTTTTAGTATCACCTTTGAAAGTTGTGATAGCTAACACAAATGACTGACGCGATGTGCTATATTCTATTGTTACAGCAACACTGTCAGCAGCATATAAAGCTATGGCTGATTGTTCAATATCTTTAAGTAATTGAGTGTAATTTGAACTTGTATTATCTTGGTTAAAAACCCATTTAGAATTAGTTTGTGAAATAAAATAATTAGATAAATCATCAGCTCCCACAAGTTTTAATTGCGGATTTTCAACGCTTACAAGAGCATTCTTAGCATTATTAATTTTAAACTCTCTAAATGTGTACCCCTCAAGTTCAATATCTTTATAGAGTTTGATACCGTTATTAGTTGTAATAAACGGAATATCCAAAGATGTATCAGAACCACGTTTTACATTAAATACATGGGAATATCCATAAGCAAACTTATATGTTACTCTGTCGATTTTCAAACTTAAATCAGGAGCCTTCGCTGAGAAAATCATTGAGTTGAAATCATAACGATTATTCATGTAATATTGCCAATTAACTGCCGATTCAAGTTTATGCAGTATAATCTCAGCACCATATTTTTTACCTTTCAGCCATACTGAATCAGTCGTAGCTTTGGTGATAACAAATTCATAATCGCCTTCAAGTCCATAACCATAATAATAAGGATCATCGATAAAATCAGGGCTGGCAAAAATATGAAGAATATTGCTATAGGTGTTGAATGTGAGTACCGGACCGTTGTCGCTAATAATATCAAACAGACAGCTATCGGTCTCATAAGCTTTATTTACAGTGTATTCATGTCTCGATGCAAAAATTGCATTTCCTGATTTATTGAACTTAACCAATAAAGTATAGCCGCCACTTAACGGATTAGCAAAATAATCCATCTCCCAACCGTTTTCAGCACTTGTTAATACAGACTGATAATCTGAGATGGCTTGATTTATCCTCTCTGCCGGAGATGCATCGAAAATATCCGGTTCTTCAGTATTACAAGAAGCTAATATTAAGCTTATTAAAGCAAATACGAAATATGTTATTTTATTCAGCTTTCTCATATTAATTGAATGCATCGTTAATATTCAGTTGTCTTTGTATGATTTCAGTACGTAATGCCTCTAAATCAATATCCCATGAATCTTCAAGCCATTTTCTTGCAATATCAAGCTTTTGCAGAATTATAGCCTTACCATCAATACCATCATCTGGTAGTACATTTCCTTCATAGTCGACACCCGGATTAGATGCTAAGTTGAGGATATTATTCCATTGAGCATCACTTTTCACTAAGTAATTAGCAATTATCTCTACAAAATCTTCGCGATTCTGGCTGCCTGCATAAGGAGAAACAAAACCAAGGGTAGCCGCCTCTGAATCAGTTTTATATTGCCATCCGAGAGGATTATATTTGCCCTGAGAAATAAGTCCGAACTCCACAGGATAATTTCTTTTCTGATGAAGAATATGTGCAAATTCATGGTGCATAGTCTTGAAATAATATTCATTCAGCATATCTATATCCGTAAAATCTAACTCATTACATCTGTATAGCGTAACTTTCAAACCTCCTTCGGCAGTACCAAGCAACATAGTGCCCGAAATAGGATTATAGGCTGGTGAACCAATAAGATGTATTATACGCGGACCATTTTCTTTGAGAAATTCAGAACTGACGATTGTGCCGTACACATCAAACCAAAGATACTTAACAAGTTTAGCCATCTGTTGCGATTTTTCAAATGTGGTAGGAATAAGGTTATAAGTCATATCCGAACCGACATCTTCCATACGATAGCGGAAATCAAGATTGTATGGTTTTAGATATGCTTCGCGTAACCAACCGTCAAACTCATAACTTGCAGAATTTGAGTCTAAATGATCTTCTGTATCAAATATACTTGGACCAAACATCTCGTTCTGCGAACAAGATATAAGTAGGGCGATTGACAGAATGAATATTATTGTTTTGTTCATATTATTTGCTGATGTTATCATTTATTCATTTCCATTTTTTATAGCTCCCTGTAGAAACAGGAGTTGATTTCCTTGCATTTGCCTCCATGCCGGCAGTAATTACTTCTTGAGGTAGCTGGATTGCTCTGCGTGGATCGTCATATCTTAGTATGTCAGCGCTTTTGCCTGCTATTTCATGTTTTATCTCTATCCCATATCTTTTGATGTCGAACCAGCGATACCCATCGTACATTGTTTCAATACGTCTGAAATGCAACACACAATGAATTAAAGGTAGCTGATTTGCCGATATTGCGAAATCCTGACTTATCATTCTGTTGTTAAGTGTTTTTACGAAAAGAGTCCTGCTTGGCACATAGAATTGTCGAATTATTGATTCGGTAAGCACATTGGGTGCTAAATGCGACTGATTCCACATCTGTAAATCATCAACAGCTTCACTTATTCTGTTTAGATAAACCAAAGCTTCTGCTCTGCACAATAAAGTTTCTTCTGCTGTAAACTCTGCTCGTACTATATGGGTATAGCCAATACCTGCAACTTTATCTGTATATTCAAACATTTCCGAAGCTTTTGGAAAAAACACACCATAATCTTGTTGACCAACAATATAAAGTTTACCATCGAAGCAAGGCAGTGAGTTTGTCCATGTCGGGCCCGGTCCATATGTAGAGCCATACATAGCAACGTCATTATGACCATAACGTGTACCGTATATTCTACCGAATAGAGAACTTGTTGGTAAAATCATAAAATTACATGCATTGTCTTTGCTGATGTAATCATATGTAATTGCGTCTGAATTGTCGTAGTTTATCGACCAGTCTCTTAATATAGTCGCCGGATTAGAAGACAAAGCCTGATTTGCATATTTCACTACATTAGGGTAATCTCTTTTGTAAAGATAGAAACGTGCAGCAAAGGCGGCAGCAGCTTGTTTGTTAAAATGATATTTCGGAACTACTAAATTCTGATTTGTAATTAAAGATAATCCTTCTTCTAAATCCTGCTGAATTTTAGCATAAACCGATTGAACGGATTCGCGAATATATTGAACGGAAACTTTTGTTTCAGGCTCTGTAATATACGGTATCCCTTTATCTTCTTTACTTGCAGTTTCATCTTTATAAGTATGACTGAAAATATTCACGAGGATAAAATGGCTGTAAGCTCGACACAATAATGCCTCTCCTTTTTGTGCAGATAAATCAATCTTCGGGTCGGTTTCCTCCAATTCTTTAATAGCTTTTAAAGCCTGATTTGCCGTGGCTATTGCTGCATAACATCTTTCCCAAACATAAGATGGACTATCTTGCTGAGTGGAAGATGTTACATCGCTCCAACTGAATATCTCATCATGCATACGCTCAAATGGGGCTAAATTAACCGGTAGAATAGCATTATTGTCGACAAAATTATCTGAACTCAATTCAGCCAATACAGCATAATTTGCATCAGGATATGCAGCAACTAAAAGCTGAGATATTTTTTGTTGGGTATCAATGCTTGTTCTATTGTCAGGCAGGGTGTCTAAAAACTGATCACAGGAAGTGAAAAGCAGGATGAAGTATATAAGAAGAATGTTTAACGTGTAATGTTTAATGTTTAATGTTGAGTGTGGGATGTGTAATGCACACGAATCATTAAAGCTGTATCGATTTATATGTATGTTATTCTGCTTCATATTCCAAATCTTAAGGTGACAGTAAACTGCTTGGGCATTGGTGTTGCAACGCCTCCACTATTGAAAAACTCAGGGTCCTGACCATTTAATTTCTTATCCGAATAAAGCAAGAACAGATTAGTCGCTTGCAATTTCAGATTCAAATTGTTTAATTTCAATGGGTCGGTATATTTACGAGGTATTTCATACGACAAAGAAATTTCTTTCATACGTACAAAACCTCCATCAGCAATACGTTGGTCGGAATAGTTATATGCATTATAAGCATAACTTAAATCTGAATATTTTTGATTCTGACGAACGCTGGCTATAACCGGTATAGAAGTGTACTCTTCATCTCCGGGCAATACCCACCGATTTTTAAACTCTCTCGGCATAGAACTTAAATCAGAGTAACGAGATGCAAATACAGGATTGAGTCTGACTTTATTCCCGAAAGAGTAAGTGATAAATACATTTAATTTCAAGCCTTTCCAACTGAAATTATTGCCGAGACTTCCTGTAATGGTAGGGTCTGACGGACCTTCATATTTCAAAAATCCTAACTTTTCAAATTCCTGAAAATTAATGTCAGTAAGAGTTTCCTCATCATCTTGGTTGATAAATGTTGGCAACCCTTCTTCGTTTAATCCGTTAAAAGGTATGGAAAACAAAGCTCTGACCGGATATCCTTTTTTAGCAAAGCCCGAACCTGAAACCAATTGAATAACATTCGAGCGGGTATCTAATTGTGTAATAACATTCACAGCTTTTGAAAAGATAAAATCGGTCTCCCAACTGAAATCTTTAGTCTGCATGTTTTTAGTTGAAACGGTAAGCTCGATACCGTTAGATTTCATAGATGCCACATTTGCATATTTAGCAATCTGACCACCGGCTCCCTGGGTGTAAATAAGTCCGATTAAATCAAAATTATTACGAGTGTAGAAATCAGCTTCGACATTAATCTTGTTTTTCAAGAAACCTAAGCTTGTACCAATATTAAACTCATGCTTCTTTTCGTAAGTCAGCTCACTATTTTCTAAATCTTCTATATAAATACCTGATTCAGATACCTCTGCTGTTGGTCGCCATGGAGTGTAACTTTTAAATACAGCTAACGAATTTGTAACGAAAGAAGGTCCGCGATCTGCTGTCAGAGAATACGACGCTTTAAAGGAAGCAAATGAAAGTACAGATGCTGAAACAGACTCAAACCAATCCTCTTCATGCGCATTCCATGCACCCGATACATTCCAGGTAGGAAGCCATCTTGCAGCCCTTGAGCGACCGAGTTTGTTAGAGCCTTCATAACGTCCTGTACCATTAAATATGTATTTTCCAAGATAAGAATAAGTGCCTGATGCAAAGAAAGCTACATCTCTCGTGTATGTTGATGTATTTGTATAATAATCGGCATTTTCTTCTTTGCCTTGCTTAAATACATTCGGGTCATAGAAAGGAATACCTCCGTTATCATATTGATATCCCCATCCGCGAAACCATGTGCGTTGCCGATCGACAGATCCTGTTTCCATACCTCCGAATAAATTCAGGATATGCGTATCATCAAAAGAAGTATTATAAGTTGCAGAAGCTCTGAAATCCACCCCTTTCATATTGTAGGCTGTGCGATTATAAATACCGCCAACAGGTAAGATAGAAACAGGTAGTGCATTCGGATTATCCGGATCAGTATAAAGCAGCGGATTACGTTCGGCTATTGTTGCATCTTCAGGATAGACACCCGCACGATATGCTTCAGCCTGATTAGAGCGGTCTTTAATATGATGTTCCTGTGAAGATGACTGATACTTTATGGCAGCAAGCAGATTAGCCTCAAGTCCTTTGATAATCTTCCAATTCAATTCAGTCTGAAATTTCAAATCGGCAACATTTAAATCGATATAGTTATTGTCAAGTTCGTGAAAGATATTAAATGCTGCATAATTACGTGTGTAAAACTCATTTGGGTCGAGCGTTCTGGAAGAATTAAGAGCAAAGCTATAAGGATTGATGTCAAAATCACGCTTCACTTCGCCACGAACCACGTCAACATCCTGACTAAGTGTACCAGGAGCTTTTTGTTCACGATATGCACCATTGGTTAACAGACTGATAGATAACTTATCGCTGATATTATATAAGCCGTTTACATTGGCTGTATAACGCTGAACGGACGAGGATTTTGTCCAACCCGGATCATCAAATGCCGACAGGGAAACATAAAACTTTGCCTTATCTGTCCCTGATGAAATACTTACAGCATGGTTTTGAGTCAGACTATTATTGAAAAGTAAGCTAAACCAGTCGGTATTACGAAACTCGGCTTCACGTAGATAGGTGTTTTTTGCAGCTTCTGAATTTTCCAAACCATACTTACCGTTTTCATATTGATTGATAAGCTGATACATTTTACCATACACACCGCTGTTTGCTGCATTGGCAAGAGCAGTAAATTCCAACCAGCCTTTTCCTTCCATTTCTTGAAAGATTCCCATTTGCTGTTGGGAGTTAGAGATATTAAATTCAGAATAAGAAGGAACCAAGCGAGAAGTAAACTCACCTGTATAATTCACGCGACTTACACCGGCTTTACCTTTTTTAGTAGTAATCACCACCACGCCTGCCATAGCTCTTGCACCATAAATGGAAGTTGCCGAGCCATCTTTTAAAATCTGAAAACTCTCAATATCATCGGCGTTAATGCCTGCAATAGCTGAGGAAATAAGTGTTTCGGCATTACCCGACGACAAAGCATCACTCGATACATCAATAGCATCTTCCATCACTACACCATCTACCACCCAAAGTGGCTTAGAGTTGCCATAAATAGAAGTAGCACCACGTACACGAATTTTCGGAGCAGTACCGAAAGTCCCTGAAACATTTTGTACAGACACACCGGCAGAGCGACCTTCCAAAGCTCGGCTGACATCAGTGATACCATCAATTTTTGTTTTGGAAGCATCTAACTTGTCGGTTGCACCGGTAAATAGGCGCTTATCCATCTTCATCATACCGGTAACCACCACTTCTTCAAGCTCTTTTGAATCGGATAACATCACAACACGCATATTCTGAGTAGCTACAATCTCTTGAGTTTGCATCCCTATATACGAAACGATTAAAGTAGCTTTGGCTGTTGGCAGTTTTAAGGTGAAATTGCCATCTATATCCGTTACAGTGCCATGTTGTGTACTGCCCTTCATTATAACTGTTGCGCCTATCACGGCATCTCCCGATTCATCGACTACAGTTCCTTTAATTGAAAGTTCCTGTGAAAACACATAGAAGCTTGATAGCAGAAATAATAAAGTCAGTATTTTAAGCTTTATCATATTAAATATTTACGAACTGCGCGTTTACTTTTCAATTTATTTTCAATCACAATTTGCAAAATTAATCGTATTTCTGATTTAAGCAATAAAAAAACAATAACAATCAATTTTTTCAGTTATATTTGTCGACTAAAATTATTAGAAATGAATAAATTACTGAAACATTCTTTATTCCTGATACTATCAGGCGTATTATTTTTCACTTCATGTGAACAAAATGAAATTTCTCGTATAGAGTTCGACAAAAGTGAAATTTCATTATTAGTTGGAAAATATGATACAATTACTATTACTGTGTCTTATATTGGAGATATTAGCGATATGCCTATGACATGGAGTATAGAAGATCCAACTATTGTATCCATTCAAGATATATCTGATTTGAATAACAACACATCAAAAAAATCTCTTACTAAAACCCTTGCAATAAAAGCCTTAAAATCCGGCACTTCACAGTTTACAGTCCAAATTGGGGAACAATCGCATGTTTGTGATGTAACAGTAAACCAAAAAATATTTACTTTTTCCGGAGCCAAAGCCTCTAACTGGGGTGATTATTACGAAACAGAGACAAATAATTTCGAAATGTTATTATACGACAACACTATATCTTTCAACAATGAAGGACGAATTATCGGAAATGGTAACGTGCTGTTTTTAGATTTTTATTTACCATTATCACATAATACGTTATCGTCAGGAGAGTTTATTTTATCGACGGAAGGAGAAATTCATACTTTCCATCCCGGAGAAGCATTTGAATATGATGGAGATTTATATGTTGTAGGAACACATATTAGACAATATACTGATGATGGGATATATGCTACATTAATCAACGATGGAGATTTTTCGATAACTAAACAAGGTTCAACTTTTGAGGTTTCGGGCGATTTAGTATTAGAAGATGATGAGATAATTCAATTTAGCTATGAAGGTATTGTAAATGAGTCAGATGAGCGTAATCCTGAGGATATAAAGGCTGATATGACAAAAGGATTGTTGGTTTATTATGGAGATGCCTATAATTCTAAGAGTACCAATAATTTTAATGCCTTTTTGGGTACTGATGATATCGATTTCGATGCTGAAACATGGGAAGGCGATATATTCCAATTGGAATTTAACACGACATTAAGTGTAAAGGATTATATTCCGGAAGGAACATATAATATGATAGCGAAGAGTATCTCAGAATTGACTACCGAAGATCTCAAAACATTTACATTAGTACCAGGGTATACAGACAAGTCAGATAATGAATGGGGTACTTGGTTTTTCGGAGAATCAATCAAGAAAATCAAAACCGGCACTATGGAAGTTGTAAAATCCGGAGATGATTACGTGATAGAATACGAGTTTTTCGATCGTTTTCGTTCGAGGATATGGGGAAAATTTGAAGGTCAGTTCAAATATATAGACGGAACAAAACCGAGTTCTCAAGGTGCTCCGGCAAAAGTTAAAGCAAGAATTACCGACAAGAGGTTATTACCATCAGTTAAAAAAGCAAGTATTGATAAAAAAGGATTACAACTGAATCATAGGAGATTTAAGTTATAAATTAGCACGTTCTACTTTTGTCGTTAATTCTCTTTTCAGTATATTTGCACTCTTTATTAGTTCTACTACTAAATTTTTTGTAAAATGAATATTTTTCAAGATACAGGCAAATATACACTCTTAATGAAAAGGGTTTTAGTTGCCCCCGACCGATGGCGTATGTTCTTCCGCCAACTGCCAAAAGAATTAGAGAAACTTGGGTTACAGTCGTTACCAATTGTTGTGATTATCTCAATTTTTATTGGAGCTATTATGACTATCCAGACCAAGTTGAACACAGAAAACCCGATGCTGCCTACTTATAGTACCGGACTTGTTACACGAGATACTCTGTTGCTCGAATTTTCATCTACTATATTGTGTCTGATATTAGCAGGGAAAATTGGCTCTAATATCGCCTCGGAAATTGGTACAATGCGTATTACCGAACAAATTGATGCTCTTGAAATAATGGGCGTCAACTCGGCTAACTATCTTATTCTTCCGAAAATTGTGGCTTTTGTATTTATGATGCCTTTCTTAGTGATTTTTAGTATGACAATCGGATTGGTTGGTGGTTATTTAGTTGGAATGTTTAGTGATATAATTACTACAGCCGACTATCTGCTCGGTATTCAGTATGCCTTTATTCCGTATTATGTGTTCTATTCTTTAGTGAAATCTTTGGTATTTGCTTTTATAATATCGTCTGTTGCAGCATATTATGGATATTATGCCTATGGTGGTGCGTTAGATGTGGGTAAGGCAAGTACAAATGCTGTGGTAAATGGCAGTATCTTGATATTGTTCTTTAATTTGCTGATAACTAATGTGATGTTGAATTAGTGATTGGTGATTAGTGATTAGTGATTGGTGATTGGAAATATTGTAATTATGATAAGCGTTAAAAATGTAGATAAGATTTTTGGTGATAATCATGTACTAAAAAATATATCGGCTGATTTTGAAGCAGGTAAAACAAATATGATTATTGGTGCAAGTGGATCGGGTAAGACTGTTCTGATGAAAAGTATTATTGGTCTACATCGCATCAATAATGGTAGAATTGAATATGATGGGCGGAATTTACCTGATATGAAGATGAGTGATATCAGAATTTTACGTCGTGAGGTGGGAATGTTGTTTCAAGGTTCGGCTTTGTTCGATTCACTTAGTGTGCTCGAAAATGTTATGTATCCGCTTGAAATGTTTTCACGCACTTCTAAAGAGGAGATTAAGGATAGGGCTATTACTTGTCTGAAACGTGTTGATTTGCCCGAACATTCTTATCATCTTGCTCCTTCTGAAATTAGTGGCGGTATGCAAAAGCGTGTTGCTATCGCCCGTGCTATTTCATTGCAACCTAAATATCTATTTTGCGATGAGCCAAATTCCGGACTTGACCCAAAGACATCTTTGATTATCGATCAACTTATCAGTGAAATTACACATGAATTTAATATCACTACTATTATTAATTCTCATGATATGAACTCAGTGATGGAGATAGGTGAGCATATCATCTTTATTAATAAAGGTGAAAAAGCATGGGAAGGTAGTAAAGAAGATATCTTTCATGTTGAAAATGAGGACTTAAATGATTTTGTTTTTGCCTCTGATTTATATCAGAAAGTTAAAAAAGCGAATCAGTGATTAGTAATTACTAATCACTAAATAAAAAATATGCGAATAATTTCATACAACGTAAACGGTATCCGTGCTGCTCTTAACAAGGGTTTTGCGGATTGGTTAAAAGAGGAATCGCCTGATGTGCTATGCCTTCAGGAAACTAAGGCTCAGCCCGATCAGATAGATACTATGCTTTTTGCTGAAATGGGTTATACTTCTTACCTTCATTCTGCTGAAAAAAAAGGATATAGTGGTGTTGCTATTCTTACGAAAATAGCTCCCGACAATGTAGTTGTGGGAATGAATAATCCAAAATATGATTCTGAAGGTCGTGTTATTCGTGCAGACTTTGGCGACTTATCAGTTTTGTGTGTATATATCCCTTCCGGATCGTCAGGTGATGAACGTCAGGCTTTTAAGATGGAATTTCTTGAAGATTTTCTGCCTTTTATTGAAGAATTACGTAAAACCAGACCAAATTTAGTCGTTTGTGGCGATTATAATATCTGTCATAAACCTATAGATATTAACAACCCTCAACGTCAGATCGGCGTTTCAGGCTTTCTTCCTGAGGAGCGCGAGTGGTTAGATAGATACGAAGCGACCGGTATGATTGATTCTTTTAGAGTCTTCGATCAAGCTCCGGAACGTTATAGCTGGTGGAGTTATCGCGGAGGTGCAAGGTCTCGTAATGTAGGATGGCGTATTGATTATCATTGGGTTAGCAAAGCTTTAAAAGATAATCTGAGAGGAGCAGAAATTCTTGTCGATGCTGTGCATTCAGATCATTGTCCGGTTACTCTCGAACTGAAGTAATTGCTTGTCATTTAATTAAAAAATATAAATATTCAATCTTATATAAGGTTAACAGCTTTTTTGTTACTACTTTTGCACTCTGAATTTTAAATATTAATGGTCGTAAATACCGAAATGTGCTGTAAAATGGGAAAATACTTTTATAAATTACTGATTTTCGTAATTGCTCTAAGTACTTTGAATTCGTGTTTGTGGAACGACGATGATGATATTGAATATTCAGAAGATGCTGATTTTGTGTCTTTGAAATTTGCGGCAAATGACAGTATACCTAAATTGGAAACTGCCGTTTTCTCTCTTGAGTTAGATTCTATAATAGTTAATCTCGACTCACTGCCTTATAATACACGCATAGATAGTGTTTTTCCTACTTTTGTATTTAAAAGTACTTCGGCTTGCTATCTGATTATGACAGACACACTTGGTACCGGACTTGATACTGTGCAACTGACCGGTAAAGATACTGTTGATTTTACTCGTGTTAAATATGTGCTAAACTTTCCATCGCTTAGCACTGCTACCCCCAAAAAATATAATATTAAGGTAAATGTACATACTATTGAGAGTGAATTATATCTTTGGAATCAACTTACACCTTCTGTCTATAGTCATAGTGGAGACGTGCAAAAGGCTGTTTTTTTCAATGATAAGTTCTTGTTTTTTGCGAGTTCTGGACTGAAAAACTATTTATATTCTTCTCCTGATGGTGAGATTTGGAGTGATGAAAATATTGTAGGGATGCCTACTTTTACGCAATTAAGGCATTTGGTGTCGTTTAAAGATAAGTTGATGCTTGCGCATGATGATGGGCTGATTTACTCTTCTGATGATGGTATAAACTGGTCAGGTGCTAACCCGAATGTTGCTGCCGGTAATTCTGTAGTTACTATATTATTTGAACTTGAGGATAATTTATGGGCTGTATATAAGCAAGATGCAAGCAATAAATATTATTTTGCCATTTCTTCTGATGGTGTAAACTGGCAACTTAAGGAAGAAATTCCTGCTAATTTCCCGATTGTGGATTTTGCTTCTCTGTCTTTTAAATCAAGAACAAACAAACCTAAGGCTATCGTTTTAGGAGGTTACTCTAAGAGTGGTGAGATTTTATCTTCAGTGTGGAATGTACAAAAAGATATTTCCAATAAATATGTTTGGGTGAATTTTATGGATGGTAAGAAGTCATTCGAAGCATTGTCAGGTGCGCAATTGATCAATTACGACAATAAATTGCTGATGTTCGGTGGACAAGGAATCAATGGCAGGGTTATCGAAGATGGTTACCGAGAGTCAATAGATGAAGGTTTGAGTTGGAGAAAAACCGATAGTATTTATAATGTTATTAAGGATATAGATAAGGATGTTATTTATCAATCTCGCTCCAATCAGTCGGTTGTGCTTGATGATGCAAATCATTTTATTTATCTATTTGGCGGTCGTAGTCAGGGTACATCAGGTGTAACTACTTACTCTGATGTATGGCGCGGTAAACTTAACAGAATGTGGTTTTAAATAAATTAAGAAGAGCTTGAAAACAATTATATTCAAAAAAACAACGATTAGATTTCGTAAGTGGTCGAGAAAAGCTTATGCTGTATTTGCGAGTTTGGGCAAAGCTATTACTATAGGTAAATTGAAGGTTGGCGTTGCTGTAAAATCTCTAAATAACGGTATAGAATCTCTCAGTCAGGTCTTCTCGCTTTTCTTTTTGCTCGTTGCCGGTGGTGCTACAGTCTCGGCAGTCGAACTTACCGATTCTACAGAAATTCTGCTCGACGAATTGCAGGTTTCTGCTGTACACGAAATTCAGTTTCCCGGTACGGGTAGGTATCTTCAATCATTTTCTTCTAAGGATATTAAAATTGCTCCGTCATCCGGACTTGATGGTTTTCTAAAAAGTGTATCGGGTGTGGATATTCGCCAGCGTGGTGTTGGTGGTACTCAGTCTGACATTTCAATTCGTGGCGGCTCTTTCGATCAGGTATTGGTGTTATTGAATGGTGTGGATATTACTGACAGGCAAACCGGTCATCATAATTTGAATATACCGATCGACTTATCCGACATCTCTGATATTGAAGTTCTGCAAGGTAGTGCAGCTCGAAAATATGGCAGTCAGGCTTTCTCCGGTGCTATCAATATTGTTACCAACCCAAGCACAAAAAATAAAATTGATGCCTTATTTACTGCCGGCTCATTCAATACTTTCTCGCAGAAGATTTCAGTAGGATTAAATAAATCCAATATTTCTCATTTTTCATCTATTTCTCATAATTCAAGTAAAGGTTATAGACATAATACCGATTTTGATACCTATAATTTCTTTTCTCACACTAATTTCAATTTAGAAAATGTGGGTAAACTTGATTTTCAGCTTGGTTATCAGAATAAATCTTTTGGAGCCAATGGTTTTTATGCTTTGGCTTATCCTAATCAATTTGAGCATACAGAAACATTCTTCACTTCTATCAGTTGGAAAAAAACGATTAACAGATTTTTACTTTCGGCTGATGTAAACTATCGAAAGCACTATGATAGATTTGAGCTTTTCAGAAGCTTTGTGGATGCTGCACCTTGGTATGCAGACCACAATTATCATCTTACGGATGTAGTTGGTGCTACGTTTAATGCTGATTATTTTAGCAAGTTTGGTAAAATTTCTTTTGGTGCAATATCCCATTATGATCATATCTTCAGCACTGTGCTTGGTGAAAATATCGAGGATGTAAATAAGCAACCGATTAATCGATTTGAACGAAAAAGTGAGAAACATTTTACAAAAACTTCCGATCGCTTGGTAAATACTGCTTATGTCGATTATTCTAAATCTTTTGGAAGTATCTATGTTTCAGCAGGAGGATCTATGTCTTATAATCAACAATTTGGAGCAAAATATAATTGGGGGGCTGATGTTAGTTATCTTCCGGTAAATAATTTTATTGTGCATGCTGCTTTAAATTCAGCTTCGCGCTTGCCGACTTTTACCGATTTATATTATCAGAGTGCCACACAAACAGCAAATCCTAATCTACATCCTGAATCATCACTTACTTCAGAATTGGGTTTGAAATATAAACTCAGAAATTTGCAATTTAATGCTAATGGCTTTTATCGAAAAGGAAGTAATATAATCGACTGGATAAAATATCCTGATGAGGTTAAATGGCAGAGTATGAATCTTGTAGAATTAAACACTTTAGGATATAGTATATCAATGGGTTACACTTTCAATAATTCTTCTGTTGAAAATCTTTCTTTGTCATATTCTTTTATCAACTCCGACAAGCAAGCTGCTGATTACGACTCTAAATATGCACTCGATTATCTGCGACATCAGTTGCTATTTAAATTTCATCATAATGTTATTAAGAATACTTATATCACATGGAATGTAGCACTCAACGACAGAGCCGGTGAATATACCGATTTTGATACAGGCGTACTAAAACCTTATCAGCCATACCTCCTTGCAGGTGCTCGCTTTGCGTGGGAGAAATATGGCTTTCTTGTTTTTACGGATGTTAATAATATGCTTAATTCTAATTATGTTGATTTTGGAGGATTACCTTTGCCGGGGATTAATGTGAATGTTGGTGTGAAGTGGAGGTTGCTTGGGAAATAATCAGGTCATTGTAAAAATTAAAGAATTAATTCACACTAAATATCCAAATTTTCCTTTGATAAACTCCTCAATATGTTGCCAAACTATTAATATCATATTTATATTGTCGTTCAGGCTATTAAGACCTTCAATTATTTCCTTGTGGTCAGATGGGTATTCATGTGTTAATTTGTTACGTACAGCACGTAAACTTAACCAATCTTCAGCAGAAGGGATAATATTTAATTGTTCTGCTTTGGAGAATATATCAATCTGTGAAAGTTCGCGTGTGTTTTCTGCCATGCTTTCCAAGATGTATCTTATAAGTTTATTTCCTATACTGTCTTGTAATTTAGTAAAGCGGAATATAAACTGATCAAAGAAACTCATTTCTTCAAAAGATACTAATTCGTAGGTTTCACTACTTAGCGGAAAGTAATTTTTTATTTTTGAATGTGCAAAATTCATTCGTTCTAAATGTTTTTGACAAGCCAAATAAGCTTCCCTCATCCTGTCGTTTTCTTCTTTTAAAATCATAGCTGCTCAGTTAATAGTTTTTTTGTGTTATGTATGGATTTGTAAAATGATTCTCTCTGTTTCAGCTTGCTATCGTCAAATACTATATCTATTTTTCTTTCTCCTATACTACGTTGTAGATCAATGCTGTATCTGATTTCGTTGTTAAGTGTATAATATGCTTCTTCTGCATGGATTAATAAGTCAATGTCGCCACCCCTTAAATTATCATCGACTCTCGAACCAAAAAGATATACCTTTACCGTATCGGAAAAATGTTTTTTTGCCAATAAAACTATCGCATTTATTTCATCTTTTGTGAGTCGCATAATGTTAATTGTGCGTCAAAGTTAATATATTTTATTTCTACAAAATAATTATTCCAAAAAATATCTTATTTTTGTCGTTTGTAATTAGTACAAATATTCAATATATATTTAAATATCATGTTTAAGAAAGTTTATCTCTTCTATCGCGAAGGTTTTTCAAATATGACTATTGGAAAAAAACTTTGGATTATTATTCTTATCAAGCTTTTTATTATGTTTGCAATTCTAAAGGTTTTTTTCTTCCCAAATCAACTGAAACAAAATTTTGATAATGATGCTGATAGAGGGGATCATGTAACAAATCAACTAATCGAAAGATCTAAATAAAATAAAAATCTCAAAATACAATCTCTCATAACATAAATAATTATTACATATGGAATTATTAGACATATCATTGGTTAACTGGTCGAGAGGGCAATTTGCTCTTACTGCCATGTATCACTGGCTGTTCGTACCTCTTACTCTCGGAGTAGGGGTTATTATGGCTATTATGGAGACAATCTATTACAAAACCGGTAAGGAAGAATGGAAGAAAATCACGAAGTTCTGGATGACACTTTTCGGAGTTAATTTTGCCTGTGGTGTTGCTACCGGTATTATACTTGAGTTTCAGTTTGGTACTAACTGGTCGAATTATAGCTGGTTCGTTGGCGATATATTTGGTGCTCCTCTGGCTATTGAGGGCATGCTTGCTTTTTTTCTTGAAGCAACATTTATCTCAATTATGTTCTTCGGATGGAATAAAGTAAGTAAAGGATTTCACTTGACTTCTACCTGGCTACTCGTACTTGGTGCCACTTTCTCTGCTTTGTGGATTTTAGTTGCAAATGCATGGATGCAATATCCTGTAGGTATGGAGTTTAATCCCGATACTGCTCGTAACGAAATGATAGATTTCTGGGCAATACTTTCTTCTCCTGTAGCAATGAATAAGTTCCTGCACACCGTCTTTTCTGGCTGGATTATGGGTGCTTTGTTTGTTGTAGGTGTTAGCGCATGGTTTGTTTTGAAGAAAAGGGATATGAATTTCGCATTGAAGAGCCTTAAAATTGGTGCTATCTTCGGCGTTGTTGCTACTATCCTGATTATCGCAACAGGTGATGGTTCAGCTTATCATGTTGCACAAAAACAACCTATGAAACTTGCCGCTATGGAAGGACTTTATGAGGGTAAAGAAGGTGCAAATATAGTTGCAATGGGACTGCTTAATCCCGATAAAGAATATGATAATGAAGAGGAAACTTTTCTTGTAAAAATGGATGTGCCGGTTCCGAAATTATTATCATTGCTCGGATATAGAAAAGCTGATGCTTTTGTTCCCGGCATCAAAGATATTATCGATGGATATACCTTGTCTGATGGTACTGTTGTTCCTTCTTTTGAAGATAAACAGGCAAGTGGTAGAGTTGCAATTCAGGCATTTAACGACTATCGCGTAGCAAAAGCGGCGGGTAATGATTCTCTTGCTGCTGTTCATAGAATCACTTTAAACGAAAATTATGCAAATTTTGGTTATGGCTATCTCGAACATCCTTCTGAGCTGATACCTAATGTAGCATTAGTGTTTTACTCTTTCCATTTTATGGTGGCTTTGGGTATTTTATTCTTAGTGCTGTTTGCTGCTTTGTGGTTCTTCCAATGGAAAGGTAAGTTGGATAAGGTGCCTTGGTTACTTTGGATTGCAATATTTACAATCCCATTAGGATATTTAGCCGGAGAATTAGGATGGGTGGTCTCGGAAGTCGGACGACAGCCATGGGTCATTCAGGATATTATGCCAACAAAGATTGCAGTGTCAAGTGTGTCGGTGCAATCGGTTAAAATAACCTTCTTCTTATTCTTGACTTTATTCTCAGCCTTGTTAGTAGCTGAAATAAAAGTAATGATAAAACAAATCAAAAAAGGTGTCGAATAATTAGCACATTAGCATTACTTGTCCCGATTTATCGGGATTAGCACATTTGCATATTAATCACATTAGCATATTAAAAAAACATATTATGACAACATACGAAATTCTTCAGCATTATTGGTGGTTTTTAATCTCACTGCTTGGTGGACTACTAACTTTCTTGCTTTTTGTTCAGGGTGGACAATCGATGTTATTTTCTCTTTCTCGAACAGAAGATGAGAAAAGACTTCTCGTGAACGTACTCGGTAGAAAATGGGAATTTACATACACAACCTTAGTAGTTTTTGGTGGTGCTTTCTTTGCCTCGTTTCCTCTTTTTTATTCTACCAGCTTTGGCGGTGCTTACTGGGTGTGGATAATTATTTTATTTGCTTTTACTATACAGGCTTTTTCATATGAATTTCAGTCGAAGCCGGGAAATGTGTACGGTAAAACGACTTATAGAACCCTACTTTTCATTAACGGATTGTTAGGTACATTCCTTATTGGTGTAGCCGTTGCAACTTTCTTCACAGGCTCTGATTTTACTGTCGGGAAAGGGAATATCACTAATCTTGCTTCGCCTGTTATTAGCAGATGGGGTAGTGAATGGCATGGATTAGAAGCTCTGTTATGTCCGAGGAATATATTTCTTGGATTAACGGTTTTCTTCTTAGCCCGCACCCAAGCTATTCTGTTTTTTATCAATCGTATCAAACATGAAGTATTAGAGAAACGTTCGCATAAGTTTTTATTATACAACTCAATACCTTTTGTTATCTTCTTTTTGGCTTTTGTTATTTCAATTTTCTTGTCGGAAGGATTTGCTGTAGACGCAGATGGAATTGTTTATATGGAGAAATATAAATACTTCACTAATCTTGTTGAAATGCCTGTGATAGGTGTGCTGTTTGTGTTGGGCGTACTTGCGGTTTTATTTGGAATTATTGCTTCCATCGTTGATTATAACTTCAGAAAAGGTATTTGGTTTTCAGGTGTGGGTACTGTTGTAACGGTAACTATGTTGTTGTTAATCACAGGATATAATAATACTGCTTTCTATCCATCAACAGCCGACTTGCAAAGTTCACTTACGATTTACAATGCTTCTTCCAGCGAATTTACATTAAAAGCTATGTCGTGGGCATCTATACTTGTACCTATTGTCGTAACTTATATATTCATTGCTTGGAGAGCACTCGAAAAGAAGAAAACAGACATTGAAGACATTAACAGTGATCATCATGCTTATTAATTACTAATTACTAATCACCAATCACTAATCACATTAGCACATTAGTACGACTTATATAGTTAAAAAAACATAATCGCTTGCAACAATTACCTTATTCCTTTCATCATAGCTTTGTTTGATATTAAAAAATGAACGTATGAAAGGAATTTTTAAAAAGGTATTGATTGTTTTATTTTTAGGTGTTTTACTTACTGGATGTTTCAAAGATGATAATTATCCCTCTGATAATTATTGGATTGATATAGCTACAGTTGAGAATCCAAGCTTGAAGTCTGAGTTTTTCTTACGTCTTGATGACAGTACGTTATTATGGACGGCTAATTCTCGTTTTCCTAACTATCGACCAAAGGATGGTCAGCGTATTATTGCAAATTATACTGTATTATCCGACAAACAAGCTACCGGTTTGTATGATTATGACATTCAGCTAAATGATGTTTATGAGGTTTTAACAAAAGGTATTTTTGAGGTTAGTCCGGAAACACAAGACAGTATAGGAAAAGACCCTATCTATGTTTCGAGAATATGGATAGGTAGCAAGTTTTTAAATATTGAGTTTTACTACAGAGGCTATACAAAGACACATTTTGTCAACTTGGTGTCAGATACAGCAAAAACATATACAGACTCAAAAATTCATCTTGAATTTAGACATAATGCTAATAATGACGAACCAATCCATCAACGCTGGGGAGTGGTATCTTTTGATATAGAGTCTTTAAAAGATAATAATCAAGATTCGGTTCAATTAGTAATACATTATAATAAGCTAAATCAAACGGCTGAGGAATTATATAATCTTACATATAAATATAACGAAATTACAACCGGGTCAAGTGTCAAAAACAAAGCGGTTATAAGAAAATTTGATGATTACCTGCCTGAGGATGAGATACAGTAAATTTGTTTTTTAGTTTTGCAGCAAAGGGTGTTCAGTGTTTGGACACCCTTTTTTGGTATTTATCAGCGTTGCTTGCATCCGTATTATCCGCATTCTAATACCCTCTATTTCACAAATCTCTTTATCACCGGAATCCTGTTTAATGGTAGGTCGGTTTTGACTAAATACACTAAGAAAATTATCAGTAGGAATGTTTTGATAACTAAATTCAGAATTAAATATGGTGTGTTTACAAATGTACTTATAAAAAACAACCCAATAGCAAGAGCAGAATATATACCTATACTTTTTAAATTGTATTTTATACGCATATGTTTCTGTCCGTAGAAATAGGATAAAATCATCATTACAAAATAGCATGCAAATGCTGCCCATGCTGATGCCATATAGCTGTAAATTGGCACAAAAATTACGTTTATTGCAACTGTGATCACAGCTCCCACTATGGAAAACCAAGCTCCGTACATGGTCTGCTCGGTCAACTTGTACCATAATGATAAATTGAAGAATATCCCCTGAAACATATATGAAAAAAGTACAATCGGTATTACTCTTAATCCATCCCAATAATCTTTATGAATGATGTATTTGAATATATCAAGATAGAATACTATACCCAAAAATATCAATAATGAAAAGATGATAAAGAATTTCATTGCATCAGCATAAGCTGCCTTACTGTTTTTGTCCTTATGTTGGGCAAAGATAAAAGGCTCGTAGGCATAACGGAAAGCTTGTGTAAACATCATCATAACCATAGATATTTTAAAACAAGCTGAGTATATGCCTAATTCAGACTTAGCCAATGCAGGATCTTCTATCAGAAATGGGAATAGAATTTTGTCTAATGTTTGATTCATTATTCCTGCTACTCCAAGCACCAACAAAGGTAACGAATAGCGTAAAATCTTCTTCAAGAGGGCTAAATCGAAAGTAAATTCAGCTTTTAAAGCTTCCGGTATCAGCAATAATGTTACAACTACTGTTTGAATTACATTTGCAACAAATACATATCCTACTCCGTAATGCGGATTATAAAACCAATCTATTAAAGAAGGAGCATTATTCATTAGCCATGGACAAATTACCAAAAAGAAAATATTGAATGCGATATTGGTAAAAATCATTAATAATTTCAGTGTGGCAAATTTTATGGGTCGTGATTTGAAACGTAGATAAGCAAAAGGTATAGAGCCGAACGCATCCATTGCAACTACTACACCTAACATTGATATATATTCTGGATTGGCTGAATAACCTAAAACATCGGCAATTTGCTGAGAAAAAACTACGCATAAAACGGCAAAAAGAAGAGATGTAAACCCTACGGATATTAGGGTGTTACCATATACCTTGTCTGAAATTTCGGAATGTTTGTTTGCAAAACGAAAAAAGCCCGTTTCCATTCCATATGTCAATATAACCAAAAGTAAGGCTGTCCAGGCATATAGATTGGCAACAACTCCATAATCGGCAGAACCGGTTAAAACATAAGTGTAAAGAGGTACTAATAACCAGTTAAGGAATTTTCCCAGAATACTGCTTACTCCGTAAATGGCAGTTTCTTTTGCCAATTTTTGCATTTGTTTTTCAGCCATTTGCTAATGTGTTAAATTATTCCTCTTTGTTTTTTAAGATGTTCGTAGGCTTCATTGACATCCCTGAATTTTTCGGTTGCCGATTTTTTGATATCATCTCCCAGACTTGCAACTTTATCGGGATGATATTTCATAGCCATTCTTCTGTATGCTTTTTTAATTTCATCGTCAGTTGCTGTTGATTGTATTTCCAATGCTTTATATGCCCAATTTACATCAACATGTTTGATATAAGGAGCTTTTAAGGATTCAAATTCGGTATGACTGATATTAAAAACACCTGATATTCTTTGTATAACTTGCAGTTCTGCAATATTAACTTCTCCATCGGCATAAGCAATATCAAATAAAAGTCGGATTAATTGAAGCTTCGCTGAATAATTCATGTAAAAATTAATCTGTTGCGCAACTTCTACTTCATTAATAGGCTGATTAAGAATTTTCTTTAGTATCTGAAGTGCTTCAAGTGCACCTTCTTCACCGAAATTGCTTACTAAAAAGCGTTTGACTACATTCAACTCCGCCTTTTGAACTGTTCCATCGGCTTTCATAACGCAAGCCATCATAACGAGCAGACTTGCTTTGAAATTCGATTCGGTGGTTTGCCGACTATAAGTCTGTGCTCTTTTAGTTGATGTAGTAGAACTATCACCAAACAGAGAACCTATGGCAAATCCTATAATTGCCCCAATCGGACCTCCAAATGCCCATCCTAATCCTCCACCTATCCATTTTGCAAAATTTCCCATAAAATTTAATATGTATATTTTATGACATATGTTATTTGTCGAAAACTAATGAATCTAAATCGATTTCTTTTAGCTTGCAAATATAATTTAAAAAAAGGATAATAAGGTTTTTTTCTCTACTTTTGCAACCATATTAACTATCAATAGATTTTCATGAATAAGATTAAATATATTTTGTTATTATGCTTTTTCTTTGCTGCAAATACATTCTCACAAGATCAATTAAAAGATTCCGTACGATTAGAAGAGTTAGTTGTTACCGGATCGAAGTTTGAAACTTCCCGTAAGCTTGTTCCATTTTCAGTATCGCAAATAAGTTCAGACAATATCAGGCAAAGCGGTCATTATAATGTACTTTCTACTTTAAGCACGTATGTACCCGGGGTTTTTATTACAGAACGTAACATACTTGGATTTGGAGTTGCAACAGGCGGTTCGGGTACTATAAATATTCGTGGCGTTGGCAATTCGCCTAACACGCAAGTTTTAGTTTTAATCGATGGTCATCCCCAATATCAGGGAATTTTCGGTCACCCGCTACCCGATGCATATGTAGCTTCCGATGTAGAAAAAGTTGAAGTTATACGTGGACCGGGATCTGTATTGTATGGTTCAAATGCAATGGCAGGAGTTATTAATATCATCACAAAAAAGCAACAGAAAGAAGGATTGTCTGTAACTGTAAATTCAGTTTATGGCTCATATAATACTCAGAAGGATGCCATAACTATAGGTTTTAAGAAGAGTAAGTTCAATGTTTTTGCATCAAAAAATTATGACAGAACAGATGGGATTCGACCAAACACAGATTTTAATATAGAAAATGGTTATTTGAAAGTTGGCTATGACATAAATCATAACTGGAAAGTAATGAGTGATGTTAGCATTGCACATTTTAATGCTAATGATAATGGTTCGGTGTATGATGCTCCTGCTCCTTTTAATGCGGATATCACAAGAGGAAAAGCTTCAATTTCAATAGAAAATAACTATTCACAATTAGACGGTGCAATTATACTATATCATAATTTTGGCAAACACAATCTTTCTGATGGTTTTCAATCGAACGACAGAAATTCCGGTTTGATGATTTATCAGAATTACAAACTATTTGAAAATACGCATATTACCGGAGGTGTTGATGCCAAACAATTTGGAGGAATAGCCAACAGAGGTATGGCTGCAAACACATACACAACTATCAATGAGATTGCAGGATATGCATTAGTTAGACAGAAGTTATTAGAATTTTTGGATTTGAATGCTGGCTTGCGCTTTGAACATCATTCGATTTTTGGTAACGAATGGGTACCAATGGGCGGTGCATCAGCAAGAGTAAGTGAAACAACAAATCTGAAAGCATCCGTCTCGAAAGGGTTTAGAAGTCCGACCATGATGGAGTTGTATTTATATGCACCAAATATCGAATTGAAACCGGAAAGAATGATGAATTATGAAGTAAGTTGGATGCAATCTTTTCTAAGCAACAAGCTAAATACTGAATTGACAGCATTTTTGGTTGAAGGTGAAAATATGATTGATGTTGTACCGGGCGCACCACCAAAACGACAAAACATAGGATCTTTTTTGAATAAAGGAATTGAATTCTCTGCGAAATATCACATTACTAATCAATTAAATATACAGGCAAACTATACATATCTCGATTTGAAAAAGAAAATTATTGCAGCACCGCGTCATCAAGCAAATTTGAATTTGAATTATCAGTTAAAACGATTTAATTTCAACTTATCGGCGCAGCATGTAAATGGCTTATATTCATCTATTAAAACACCCACAACACCAGAGGTTATTAAAAACTTTACTCTTTTAAATGCAAGGGTATCAGCCAGAATTATAAAACAATTAAATATCTTTGTAGCTGTTCATAATATTTTAAATCAAAAGTATGAAATTAACTACGGCTATCCGATGCCGGGAATTAATTTTCATGGAGGAGTGAATGTTGAGTTGTGAGTAGAATATTTTTAATTGGTTATATGGGGTCGGGGAAGTCGGCAATGGGTAAATTGCTGGCTGATAAGCTTGGCTTAACTTTCATCGACTTAGATGCTTATATTGAAAATAAGTACAGACGTACTATTGCTAATATTTTTGCAGATGAAGGAGAAACAGCTTTTCGTGAAATGGAAAAGAATTGTTTACACGAAGTATCCGACTTCGAGGATGTAGTTATAGCTACAGGCGGAGGTGCTCCTTGCTTTTTCGATAATATGGAGCATATGAATAGCTGCGGCGAAACCATATATTTACGACTTACACCTGAGCATTTAGTGCAAAGATTATCAAGTTCAAAAGCAGGAGTAAGACCCTTATTGCAAAACAAAAAAGGCAATGAATTACTTCAACAAATCACCGAACTACTAAAAATCAGAGAACCTTTCTACATGCAAGCTCAACTAATTATTGAGGGAAGTGATGAAGAGATTGAAAGGCAGATTAAATTATTTGAATAGTGATGGTTGCGTTTGGATTTTTTATAGTGAGGTATGAGGTTATATCTTCATGGAGTATGAACCCTTACCTTCATGGAGCATGAACCCTTACCTTCGTATTGTATGGATGCCTGCTTCTATGATGTTATAAGTCGTTTGGGTAAGGAACTCCGCTCTTTTGCCAAAATTCTTGTTGAGTTCTATGGCTCTACCCTTCTGTTTTTCTGTCTTTTATGAACGCAAATGTTGAACTTGACAAACTATTTTTCTTTATAAGTAAATCGTTGAGTAAAAATGAGTAATACAACGGAATATTTAATAATCCCTCGTTGTATTCCAAACTTTTTAGTGAAAAACGCAAACTTAATTCAGGATTATATTTATTGCGGAAAACTCGCAGACTCTGTCCTTTGACTTGTTCGCCCGATTTTACCTCTACTGGAATAACTGTATTGCCTGACGAAACTACAAAATCAAGTTCGCTTTTGCCTTTTGGTTGTGTTGGATTGTCGGCGTTGCTTGCCCAATAATACGCTTCGGCAAAACCTAACGAACGAAGTTGCTGCAATACAAAATTTTCAGCAAAAGCACCGCCAAAATTCGACCAAATATTGTCATCACCAATCACGACAGAAGCAGGCAAGCCTGCTAATTGTCGCAATAATCCCACATCGAGTGAATAGATTTTGAAGTCGGAATTATTGGCATAAAATGATAATGGTAATTTGTCGCCGTGAGCTACAAGGTTAATTTTGTAAATCAATCCTGCATCAAGCAACCAATCGAGAGCAAAAACGTAATCGCGCCCACGAGCCGAAGGCTCAACAGTTTTGTAAGTAAATTTATGGTTCTCTTTTGCAAATTGTTGTGGAACACTACGCCATAAATTACCTATTTTTCGCGATTCTGCATTTGTTGTATGTTTGCTAAAATCGTCTTTGTAGTCGGCAAGAATATTTTTCAAAACCATTTCAACTTTGCTAATATCTTTGCTTTCAGTCCATTCTTTTACTGCGGCAGGCATTCCGCCAATGGCTAAATATTGTTGAAACAAATCTCGAAAATCACTTTCTATAAAAGGTTTTCGTAAATTTTCTATTGCTTCGTGTGCTTCATTTGTTTGATTTTGTTTGTCGAAAGCCCAATAAAATTCCTCCAAATCCAAAGGGAAAAGTTGCAGTCTGTTTACTTTTCCAACAGGAAATGAAGTTCCACTATGTAAGGCAATTCCAAGCAAACTGCCTGTTGCTGCAATATGATATTCAGGGGCATCTTCAGCGAAGTATTTCAGCGATGTCAAGGCACGAGGCGATTCTTGAATTTCGTCAAAAATAATCAGCGTATCATTTTGATTGATATGCGTGTTGAATTTCAGCGATAAATAATTAATAATTCGTTGCGGCTCAATATTGCCGTCAAATAATGCAAGTAATTCTGAATCTGATTTTTCAAAATTCACTCGTACTACATTTTTGTAATTTTCCTTTCCAAAAAGCATTTCGAGCAGATAAGTTTTACCAACTTGTCTTGCACCTTCTAATAGCAAAGGAAGGCGTTTATCGCTATTCTTCCACGCCAATAATTGCTGTAATAACTTTCTTTGCATGATACTTATAATTTATATCTTGAATACAAAGATACAAAAAAATCACATTGTTAGTACTAATAATGTGATTTTTTTACCCATTTATCTTGCTGTATTTCAAAATATGTTTGTAATTATCAGACAAAAAGGTTGATTAAAAACAGAGTCAGTACATTTTTAAAATTTCTCTATTGTGTATACCCAAGAATTATTATAATATTTTCAGAATATATCCGAAAAATATAATATTTTTCTGTTTTAAATACGAAATGTTACTTTATATCCTATGCTTTGCAGAAGCGGTTTTCCATCTATGACACGCCCTCCCTTGTTGATAACTTTAAATCACTTCCCTTTGAAGTTTAATTAAAATGTATGTATCTTTAGCCATCGAAGTTACTGAAATTTCAGCTTCTAACAACACCCTATATTACATACAATTACACGAAACTTGTTTCTGGAATATTAATTAATCATCAAATTATGAGTTCGTTCGTTCATCTTCATGTACATTCCCATTTTTCAGTTTTAGACGGCATGTCATCTATACCCGATTTGGTTGAGAAATCAATTGCAAGTGGTATGAATGCGGTTGCACTTACCGATCATGGAAATATGTTTGGCGTGAAAGAGTTTTATAATTATGTAAATAAACGCAATAGTAAAGTCCTGAAAGAAATTGCACAACTCAAAGATAAACTTAATAAAACAGACATTTCTGAAGATGAAAAGATTTCAACCAATAATACAATATCTGATTTAGAGAAGAAAGTTTTCAAACCTATTTTAGGTTGCGAAGCCTATGTTGCCAGAAGAAGTCGGCACTTAAAAGATAAGGATGTTGTTGATGACCGCAGCGGATATCATCTTGTGTTGTTAGCTAAAAATAAAAAAGGGTATCAAAATCTTTGTAAATTAGTATCGATAGGATGGATGGAAGGTTTTTATTATCGCCCACGTATCGACCATGAGATATTGGAAAAATATAGCGAAGGAATAATTGCATCTTCTGCTTGTTTGGGTGGTGAAATTCATAAAAAGGTAGAGAAAGGTAATTTGCAAGAAGCTGAAGAAGCTGTTTTATGGTACAAAAAAGTTTTTGGAGATGATTTTTATATCGAACTTCAGTTACACAAAACCGACAAGCCAAATGCGGACACTACCACATACGAAAAGCAAAAGCTACAAAATGTAGAACTGATAAAATTAGCCAGAAAAACAAATACCAAACTTGTTGCGACTAATGATGTCCATTTTGTTGAAGAAGAGCATGGTGAAGCTCATGAACGCTTGATTTGTCTTAGTACGGGTAAAGACTTAGACGACCTTACCCGTATGCGCTATACAAAACAGGAATATCTGAAAACACCCGAACAAATGCAGGAAATATTCAGCGATTTACCTGAGGCTTTGGAAAATACTGTCGAAATTGCAAATAAGGTAGAGCATTATAATATCGATTCTCAGCCTATGATGCCGATATTTCCAATTCCGGAAGATTTTGCAACAGAGGAGACTTATCGTTTGCAGTATAATGAAGAAATGTTGCGTGAGGAATTTGGTGATGCTTTCGATAGGGTAGGAGGTTATGACAAAGCAATTCGTATAAAATTAGAGGCTGATTATCTGAGAAAAATCACTCTTCAGGGAGCAACAAAACGCTATGGAGAAGTTCTTAATGAAGAAACCGCTGAACGTATTGACTTCGAACTTAATGTAATGAAATCAATGGGTTATCCGGGTTATTTCCTTATTGTTCAGGACTTTATTAATGCTGCAAGGGAAATGGGCGTTTCAGTCGGACCGGGACGAGGATCGGCAGCGGGTTCAGTAGTAGCTTATTGCCTGCGCATAACAGATATAGACCCGTTGAAATATGACTTGCTGTTTGAGCGTTTCCTTAATCCCGATCGTATTTCCATGCCCGATATCGATATAGACTTTGATGATGATGGTCGCGGACAGGTTTTGCGTTGGGTAAAAGAAAAATACGGAAAAGAACGAGTTGCACATATTATTACTTATGGTACAATGGCGACCAAATCGGCGATAAAAGATGTGGCACGTGTTCAAAAACTTCCTTTGTCCGAAGCTGAAAGATTAACAAAACTGATTCCTGATAAACTGCCCGATAATGGGGGTAGCAAACCTCTAAAAGTAAATATTGCAAACTGTGTTAAGTATGTACCCGAACTACAGATTGCAAGAAATTCATACGACCAAAACCTGTCGAGTACCTTGAAATATGCTGAAATGCTTGAGGGGACTGTTCGGCAAACGGGTGTACATGCCTGTGGAGTTATTATCGGGGCTGATGATCTGACAAACTCAATCCCATTGAGCACGGCAACCGACAAGGAAACTAATGAGGAAATTTTAGTTACACAATTCGAGGGGTCGGTTATTGAAGAAGTAGGTTTGATAAAAATGGACTTCTTAGGTCTGAAAACCCTTTCTATCATTAAAGAGGCATTGTCAAACATCAAGAAAACAAAAGGTGTCAATATCGATATTGATGCTATTCCTATAGATGACAAAAAGACTTATGAGCTTTTCAGTAGAGGTTTAACCGTTGGTACATTCCAGTTTGAATCGCATGGTATGCAGAAGTATTTAAAAGAACTTCAGCCAACGAAATTCGAAGATCTCATCGCCATGAATGCTTTGTATCGTCCCGGTCCGATGCAATATATTCCGCAATTTATTAACAGAAAGCATGGTCGCGAGCAAATTGACTATCACTTTCCTGAAATGGAAAACAGGCTGAAAGAAACATACGGCATTACTGTTTATCAGGAGCAGGTCATGTTACTTAGTCGTGATTTGGCAGGCTTTACACGTGGTCAGTCGGACGAGCTTCGTAAGGCTATGGGGAAGAAATTAGTGGATAAAATGGAGGCTCTCCACGTAAAATTCATGGAGGGTTGCAAGAAAAATGGTTTTGGTCCGGAGGCTAAGCTCCAACAAATCTGGGCTGACTGGGCTGAGTTCGCAAAATATGCTTTCAATAAATCACACGCTACCTGTTATTCGTGGATTGCTTATCAAACAGCCTATCTTAAAGCGAATTATCCCGCCGAATTTATGGCTGCCAACTTAACTCGTAATAAAGATGACATTACTGAAGTTGGTAAGTTTATGGATGAATGTCGCAATCTTGGAATGAATGTTTTGGGTCCAGATGTGAATGAGAGCGATTTAACTTTTACTGTCAACAAAGACGGAAATATTCGTTTCGGACTTGGCGGTATAAAAGGAGTTGGAGAAGGAGCTGTGGAAGCGATTGTTATAGAAAGACATAAAAACGGTAGATTTAAGGGGATATATGACTTTGTCGAAAGAGTTAATCTAACCGCTTGCAATAAAAAAACTATTGAAAGTCTTGTTCTGGCAGGTGCTTTCGATGGATTTGAAGATATTAAAAGAGAGCAATTTTTCGTTGAGAATAAAAAGGGAGAGATTGTTATCGAAAGTATAATCAGGTATGGTAATATGTATCAGGCTGATATGTCTACAAATCAGAATTCTTTATTTGGCGATGCTTTGTCGGTTGATATTGTAAAACCTGAAGTGCCTTTTACGCACGACTGGTCGCCTCTCGAGAAACTTAATAAAGAAAGAGAATATATAGGAATGTATTTATCAGCACATCCTTTAGACGATTATGAATTCGAGATTAAGCATATTTGCAATACAACTACTGCTGATTTGCAAGATCTTATGCCTTTAATGGGGAAATCGGTGAAAATTGGAGGCATGGTAACAAATATTCGTCATGGCACTTCAAAAAGCGGTAATCCGTATGGAATATTCACTTTAGAAGATTATGAAGGAGCTTTTGAATTTGCATTATTTGGTAACAATTACGTAGAATATAGCAAATACATGATTAAAGATTTGTACTTATTAATAAATGCAATTGTGCAACCTAAAGGTGCTGATTATAAATATAAAACCACTCCAGATCCTAATGATCCGGTAGTACCGGAAATTAAAATTCAGAAAATAGAAATTTTAAATGAAGTAAAGGATAAGTTAGTAAACAAGCTCAACATTACAATCCCTCTTGAAGAACTCGATGATGAAATCGCCTTGGATATGAGCGATATGGTTTTGCAGAATAAAGGGAATATCAATGTTTATTTTGAAGTGTTTGATAGGATTACACAGCAAAAAGTAAAATTATTTGCCCGTCAGTGCAGGGTTAAAATGAATAAAGATTTTTATAATTTACTGAAGAAATATAAAGACGAAGAAAAGTTAGATTTTGACATTAAATAAAAGTAATAGATTTTTTCAATATGTTTATTTTTCAAATCAATGCTTTATAATTTTATACATACAATAATTTCAATTAGTTTTGCACAGATTTTTAATATATAATTTTAATTAAACAAAATATATCATGGCATTAGAATTTACAGACAACAACATTAAAGATGTTATTAACAGCGGACAACCTGTAGTAATTGATTTCTGGGCTGAGTGGTGCGGACCTTGCAGAATGGTAGGACCAAGTATTGAAGAATTATCAAAAGAATATGATGGCAAGGTGCAAATTGGTAAGTTAAACGTAGATGAGAATGTTGATACTCCTAACGAATATGGTATCAGAAACATTCCAACTATTTTGTTTATCAAGAACGGTCAGATTGTTGACAAGCAAATCGGAGCAGCACCAAAATCTGTATTGGAAGCAAAAGTTAAAGCTTTACTATAATTTTAGATAGAAATCTTTTAACAAAGCGGAAAACTCTGTTGAATAGATATGCCTTTGTTCGGTTTCTATTTCAATCTTCGAGGTTAAAGTATCCTGATTATTAAAGCCAAACTCTAAGAGGATACGTTTAGCTATAGAAGATGGTTTAGGGTGGACAATAACCATTTTGTTACAGAATAAATTTAAACTTTCAGCATATTTTACGCTTTGCATACCTTCATCGACAGGGAGAATTAAACATATTCTTCCTGTTTTTTTTAGTATTTTAATGGAACTTTCCAATAAATCTTCATGTGAAAGAGAGTCTGTATGACGGGCTGTCGACCTTGATTTTTCAGGAGCTTTAAGAGAGGATATGAAGTAAGGTGGATTTGAGACGATAAGGTCATATTTATCAGTAGATTTATTGCAAAACGCCTGTAAAGAATTGTGATACACATTAATCCTATCCTTCCACTTTGATAATGAAATATTGAATACTGACTGTTTAAAAGCTCCTTCATCAATATCGATTGCATCTATTTGGGCATTCGACCGCTGTGCAAGCATCAATGCAATAAGTCCGCTACCGGTTCCAATATCAAGAATATTTTCATCAGTTGCCAAAATTTCAGTCCATGCACCGAGCAGCACACCATCTATTCCGACTTTCATGGCACATTGATCGTGATATACTGTAAATTGCTTAAACTTAAAATAAGGGTTGGACATAGAGTTATCTGCGTTGCTGCCTGTTTGATTGTTCGGATGAAGGTCGTCTTGTTTCGGGCGTTGTTCTTTGAACCGAAGGAGTTTGTGATGGTCGAACTACCCTCTGATCGGGTGTTACAGGCGTACGTCTTTGTTGTAATGATTGCTGAACACCCTGTTGCTCAGAAGGAATTACTCTTCTTTCGGAAGGCACAGTTCTATTTTCAGAAGGATTATAAACACGTTGTTCATTCGGATTAACTCTACGAATTCCGTTATTTGAAGGGTTTGAAGAAGGATTTGAAGGATTTATACGTGTGCCTGAGGGGTATCGTTCATATCGTTTATCTTGAAGTCTGTTATACTGATCGTGTGTTAATACCTCACGAATTTCCGCATCCTTATTTTTAACTCTTTCGAGAGCCTGACTGCGAGAATTAGACACTTGTCGGTTGCGGGCATGTTTCAGATTTATCTCATATACAGCCTGAGTTTGCTCAGAATTAAGATTTAATTCACTCTGCATTTTCTTCGTTTGCAATTCAGCCTCTTGTTCCGGAGTACGAGAAGGAGCTGTTGCATTTTCTTGCATTAAATTATCAGGACTTAATTCAAAGCAAAAAGCAAAAAATAATATAAGAGTAAAAAATCTCATTATAAAATAGATACGGTTTTAATCACTAAAACATTTGTTATTAAAATTTTGCAAGCGTTAAAATGCATCAATCTTTATGCCATAAATCACTACAACAAAAAATGATATTACTACAGATGAATTGGTGCTCTGCACCTTGAACTATCTATTTTTTAAAGTTTCTCAACTTTATATTTGTAAGTACTTTTTTGGTATGAAGGGAAAAATCACCATTGAGAATCCAACCAAAATAGCCGGTGTCGGTTAACAAAATATCTGTAACTTTTTGTCCTTTATATTTACCGAAATTAAAGACTTCCTCGCCTTTGTCATTGTAAACTATTCGCCCTGCAAAATCTACATTATTGGTTTGAGTAGTATATTTTGATAGAAATTCAATATCGTTGGGTAAATCATTATACATATCCAACTGAGCTTGAAGTATTTCGTATGTTGCCATAGTATCGACTGAAGCATCATGGGCACCATCAAGGTCTTTGTCGCAATAAAACTTATATGCAGCCGACAAAGTCCTTTGTTCTTTTTTATGGAAGATTACCTGTACATCAACAAACTTGCGTTTCGATAAATCTATATCCGATCCGGCACGTAGTAATTCTTCTGCAAGAAGGGGAATATCAAACTTATTCGAGTTGTAACCGGCAATATCACAGCCTTCAAAATCTTTAATAATCTCAGCAGCAACCTGTTTAAAGGTTGGACAACCATCAACTGCTTCATTGGTTATTTTATGAATTGCAGTTGATTCAGGTGGAATTGGCATCTCAGGATTAATCAAAAAACTTTTAGATTCTTCTTTACCGTTTGGATAAATTTTATGATATGCAATCTGAACAATTCGATCGGTAACGATATTTATACCTGTTGTCTCTAAATCAAAAAAAACAATAGGATTTTTTAAATTTAACTTCATCTTATTATGTCTTTATTCAACCCACGAAATAATCTTGGAGGCTTTTAATCATTTAGGAGCATTGGCATCAGCAACATCAGAACATCCTCATTCTCTTCGTTTTGCATTGGTAACAGAATTCCTGCACGAGACGGATCAATCAGTTCGAGCATTATATCATCAGAACCCAGATTGCTGACCATTTCTATTAAAAATGCAGATTTAAATCCGATTTTTATCGGTTCATCTGAGTATTGGCAATTGATAGTTTCTTCTGCAGAGATAGAAAAATCTATATCCTGAGCAGAGATTATAATTTGATTTTCAATTATTTGCAGTTTTATAAGATTGCTTGCCTGATTGGAGAAAACCGATACTCTTTTTAGAGCATTTAAAAGACTGATCCTGTCGACTATGACCTTAAACGGACTTTCTTTAGGTATAACACCTCTGTAATTTGGATATCTTCCTTCAACCTGACGACAAATCATCGTATAGTTGGAAAGAGTAAAATGTACATTTTTCTTATTGAACTTGATAGTTACCTCACCACTTTCCTTAGGTAGTATGTTTTTCAACAGGTTAGATGGCTTTTTGGGTAAAATGAAAGTTTCGCGTTCCTCTGCTTCAGGAGTTTCATTATTTTCTTCTTCAAGTTCAACTGCATCTTTAAAAAAATTTGTTGATGTATAAGAAGTTTTAAACCTCACTAATTTATGAGCATCAGTTGCCACAAGAGTTAATCCTTCTTCTTTTGCTATATCGAAGAAAATACCATTCATCACAGGCCGCAATTCATCATCGGCTGTACAGAAAAGGGTTTTGTTTATACCTGCATTCAAAGAATTTACAGGCATGATGAATTCTTTAGTATCATCCTGTAACTCAGGCAAACGAGGATACTCATCTCCATTCTGACCAATGAAATTATAAACTCCATTTGCTGAAGTTATAACCATTGACAAATTAGAATCATTAATAGTGAAAGTTAGCGGCTGGTCAGAAAACTCACGCAAAGTCTCTAATAACAAACGTGATGAAACAGCAACTATACCTGAACCTTCAACTTCGTCAACTTCCATCGATGTTATTAAAGTAGTTTCTGTATCAGATGCAGTCATTGTCAGTTTCTGCCCTTCTAATTTAAACAAGAAATTATCTAATATGGGTAGTGAGTTCTTAGTGTTTATAACTCTACTAATAGCTTGAAGATGACTCAATAACGTTGTGCTTGATGCAATGAATTTCATATGACGTAAATATTAATCAGGATTTCTAATAAAGTAGCAAATGTAAGAAAAATTTCTATAATAAAAAACGATGTGTGTATTTTTATCATTCACACATCGTTAAAAATTATTTAAGTACTAATAAGGTTTTTAAATCAGAAACTTACCTTTGCAATTTTAATAGCATCAACTATACTTGAAATATTAAAAACCTGTTGATTTTAGATTTAAACCTGTTTTTTCATCCAATCCAAACATCAGATTCATGTTTTGAACTGCCTGTCCTGATGCGCCTTTGAGTAGATTGTCGGTCATAGATACAATAAGCAGTTTGTCGTCATGTTTTTCAAGATAAATAATTGCCTTATTCGTATTCACAACTTGCTTTAAATCCGGATTCTGATCGGTAACAAAAGTGAAAGCCGCATCTTTATAAAAATTGCGATAAAGAATGTAAGCATCTTCAAGACTCAAATCACATTTAGTATATGAGGTAACATAAATACCACGCGTAAAATTACCTCTCACAGGAATAAAATTCAGTTTACCGGCATAATCTTCCTGAAGTTGTATAAGCGATTGATTTATTTCTTGCAAATGACGATGTTTAAAAGCCTGATAAATAGATATATTGTTATTCCTCCAACTGAAATGAGATGTTGCCGAAGGCTTTACACCTGCGCCTGTAGAACCGGTAATCGCATTCACATGAATCTCATCTTTTAACAAACCATGAGCAGCTAAAGGTAACAAAGCAACCTGAATGGCAGTCGCAAAACAACCCGGATTTGCAATATGGTTTGCTTTTATGATTTCATCTCGATTTAATTCAGGTAGACCGTAAATAAAATCATGCTCTGTACTTTTTGCACGATAATCAGTAGATAAATCAATGATTTTTACGTTTTGAGGTATGTCATTCGCTTCGACAAACTTTTTACTGTCACCATGTGCAGAACATAAAAACAAAGCATCAACTTGATTAAGAGGTAAATCAGAGGTGAAAATCAGATCAGTTTCACCAATTAATCCGCTGTGAACCTGAGTGATAGGATTTCCGGCATTACTGCTACTGTTTACAAACACTATCTCAACATTAGGATGATTAATTAAAATACGGAGTAACTCTCCGGCTGTATATCCTGCGCCTCCAATAACGCCAATTTTTATTTTTTGCATGTTTATCTGTTTTTGTAGAAATTTGAATGCAAAGTTACTGAAAAATTAATTATAACATAAAAATATACTTTGCATATATCATCCTTAAATTCTATTCATTCATCAAATCCGGTCTTAATCTTTTAGTTCTTTCAATAGCTTGCTCGTGATTGTAATCGTCAATTTTTGCCTGATGACCGGAGAGCAGGATGTCGGGCACTTTCAAACCTTTATATTCAGCAGGACGGGTATAAACCGGTGGTGCTAACAAATTATCCTGAAATGAATCCGACAAAGCAGAAGTTTCATCATTGATAACACCCGGAATAAGTCGCACTATTGCATCAGTCATCATAGCAGCAGGAATTTCACCTCCGGTAAGCACAAAATCACCTATACTAATTTCCTTCGTTATAAGATGTTCACGTATCCGATGATCTATACCTTTATAATGACCGCATAATATTATAAGATTTTGGGTGAGCGACAAACGATTAGCCAAAGGTTGACTAAACTTCTCACCATCAGGAGATGTATATATTATTTCATCGTACTCTCGCTCCGATTTAAGCTTAGAAATTATTTTATCTACCGGTTCAATCATTAACACCATCCCCGCACCAAAACCATAAGCATAATCATCCACATGGCGATGTTTGTCGGTTGCATAATCGCGTAAATTATGCACAACAATATCTACCAAACCTTTGTCTTTTGCTCTTTTGAGAATAGAGTAGTTCAACGGACTGTCAAGCAGTTCCGGTACAGCAGAAATAATATCAATTCGCATTTTGTAAAATAAAAATGCAAATGTATGAAATTTATTTGTTTATAATACCGAAATAATACTACATCACAACTTTATAATTTACTCCATTTACTTTTACGATATAGACATTCCCACTCCGAAGTCTGCTTGAATCGTAATCTGTACTTGTGGTAAATGTTTTAATAAGGGAACCGGTTATAGTATAGATTTTCACTTCTGAATTTTCTTTTGCTCCCTTAATCACCATAAGGTCTCCATCAGCAAAAATAATTGGCTGAACTACTTTACCACTTAGATTGCCCGTAGTAAAATCAATAATATTATCAAACTGATTCCATACAAGAGCTGATTGGTAATCACTTACTGATCCATCAGGTACGACTAAAACACAGGTATTTGTTGGAGTGTTTTCAAATGTATTCTCATTAATGAGAATCGGTATAGGATTATAGACGGCTAACCTTTCTAAATAAATACAGTTTGCAAATACCCCCTCACCTATACTTGTAACTGTTTCAGGTAAACTTAGATACTGAAATCCGGTACTTGCAAACGCATTATCTCCTATGCTTGTTAATCCGTATGGTAATGTAATATTCTGTAGATTATTACAGTTTTCGAATACTTCTTGACCGATAGTTTCTATGCTGTTAGGGATTGAGATATTAGTAAGATTTTGACATCTTTGAAATAAATTATCTTGTAACTCAGTAACACCATCGGGTATATTGATTTCTTCAAGAGCCGTGCAATTGTGAAACACATACATATCAATGTTACTTACAGTTACAGGTAAAACAATCTTCTCTATATGCTTATTCTCCCTAAAAGTACTATGTGAAATGGTGGTTATTCCATTCGGTGTTGAGTAAAATTCGCCTGCTTTATTTTCAGGATAAGTGTATATAATAGTCTTGTCTTTGTTGAATAAAACACCATCTTTCCTACATTTCCCAATTCTTATATCAGGCTCTCATTTACTTTCAAGTTGTTTTTGTATCTTTTTAATAGCAGTCTCTATAGGTTTTTCCGGCTCGATTACGTTTAATGGTCCCCAAAAATCAGTATCTGAAAAGCCTTCGGCAGTTTCACTGATAATTACATTGGATTTCAATCGCTCTTTGTACTTAATTGCCCTACTGCCATTTTCAGATGTCTGGTCGGTAACAGCCATTTCAACAGTAGCATAATAAGTTGAATTGAAGAGTTTTTTCTTCCAGTTGATTTTCATTCCTAACTCAATGCGACTATATGCATAATACCATTTTCCGTCTTTTTCTACATAATCGACTCTATAATCTGCCTGAACAGGTGTAACTTTTGCATTTAAGGGCTTCTTTTTGATAAATAATTTCATAGCTTCTTCTGTATTTTTTAAATTCAGACTAAAAACTGCTGATTTCAAAGCCACACTATTTGCATCTATATAAAGTCTGCCGTTAAACAATGCTTCATCTCTTGTCGGGTTATGCTCAAATTTGATTACATATATCAATTTATCATCCATCCATTCGTATTTATCGAAAGTAAAGGTGAACTTACCAAACATGTTTTCAGTAAGCACAATTTCAGGATATTTAATAATATCAAGATAAATATTGTTGTACGGACCACCCATCAGCTTAAAAACTAAAGTATCGAGCTTTGTATAATCAACTTGTTTTCTTGCTTTATAGAGCTTCGCCGCATCATCTTTAAGTGAGTAATAACCGGTTTTATGAATATCTACAACTGCTTCTGAAAGAGAAACATAGTTACGTGCTTTACGAATAGACTCGCGATAAAAGGCTGTCATATACATCTCTTGTGTCGGATAATTTATCGCAATCTTATCAAACATTGTTTTTACAACCTGATCTGCATCAATCAGAATAACATCTATCTGAGGCAGTTGGATTGCCGATTGTTCAAGAGCTATATTACCATTTAAAGAAATTAGATTATCAACACTAACCACATAATTTTTATATCCAATATATTTTACAACAACATTAACATTTTCCAGAGTTTTAGGGACTTTCAAAAGATATTCACCTTCTGAATTGGATACTGTGGCAATATTATGCCCTATAACCAAGATATTACAGTAAGGCAAAGCGGCACGGGTAGAACGATCTGTGATTCGTCCTTTCAATTCGATGTATTCCTTATTTTCATTTTGTGTCGAAACATTGAATACAAATAATGAAATAATCAGGATAATTAATCCTGTTTTAGAGGGTTTCATGTCATTAGTTTTTGTTTTTAAAGGACTCAGCAAATATCGTTATTTTTTGTTGAATAATTGTGCAATTACTTAGTTTATATGTTAAACTTTATATATAAGAACACTCACAGTTGAAACAATACAATTATTTCTATTGAAAATATTGTATATTTGCAGTCTCAATCTTCAAAATATTGAATATCATGTTAAATTTTATTACACTTTGGGCTTTAGGAACAGGAGAGATTATTTTAATTGCCCTTGTTGTTTTACTTCTTTTCGGAGGTAAGAAAATTCCTGAATTAATGCGTGGTCTCGGTAAGGGAGTTAGCCAATTTAAAAAAGGAGTTAAAGACGTCGACGATGAAATAAACTCCACATTGGATGATATGAAAGGCAAATAAGTCTTATGTCGAAAAAAACGGATGCAACAGAAAAAGTTTTATCGTTTTGGGAACATTTAGAAGTATTACGCTGGGTTATATTTCGCGTTCTTATTGCGATAGTTTTTTTTGTAGTTTTAATTTTCAGCTCTAAAGATTTTGTTTTCAATGAAATAATTTTTGCTCCCGTAAATTCCGATTTCTGGTTTTATAGAGCACTTTGTTCTTTAGGCGAAATGTTAAATTTTCCTGATTTATGTCCGGAGTCTTTTAATATTCATTTGATAAATATCAATCTTGCCGGACAATTTCTTGCTCATCTGGGTGCATCTTTCAGTCTGTCGTTAATCCTGATTGTGCCATATATCTTATTTGAGATTTGGCATTTTGTAAAACCCGCCCTATATCATAATGAAAAAACTCACGTAGGGTATGTTTTTCTTTCCTCATCTATATTGTTTTATTTGGGTGTAGCTTTAAGTTATTTCGTTATCTTTCCTCTGACAGTACGTTTTCTGGGGACATACGAAGTGTCTTCTTTAGTGCCAAATCAAATATCTGTACAATCATATTTGGGTGCATTGTACATTCTGACTTTTAGTCTCGGTATTATGTTCGAAATGCCTGTGTTGGCTTATCTGCTTTCTAAAATCGGACTGATTAACAAGCAAATGCTGAAAAAAGTAAGATCCTTTGCTTTTGTTATTTTACTGATACTTTCTGCCTTAGTAACTCCTACTACCGATCCGTTTACCATGATGGTCGTAGCCTTACCCTTATATTTATTATACGAATTGAGTATTTTAGTCAGCAAAAAGAAGAAAGTTGAAATCGAAGAAGAGGTAGAAGAATAAAATTAAGAAGCCTCATATTACTTCATAATCTTTATCGAGAAGATATTGTCTTGGTTTCTAATCGATAATATATATAAATCAGATTTTAGATTTGAAATCTCAACATTATGCTGTGATGCTTTCTGATACCTTAATAAAATTCCTGTTGTGGTATATAAACTAATCTCCTCATTACCATTTAATCCCATGATTATAATGCTGTTGCCTTTGTGAATTAGTTTTATATTATCTTTATTTGAGGAAGATAGAGCATTACTCATTTGAGTTGTAACTTTAACCCTTTCCGATGATGGGGACACACTATTTCCAAGTACTGATTTAACTGTATAATAATAATCCGTATTTGGAGATAAAGATTCAATAAGTTTCTCGTTCCCAGTAACCGGATGATCTTGTAAAATATAATCAACAGATTGATTGCCATATTTAATTACAAAGTCATCCAAAGCTATATTGCCCGATGCTTTATGTGTATAAACTATTCTGATGCTTTTATAATTATCTTCTGATGTAAAACTATAAGTAATAGTGGTTTTTGATGTATTCAGATAACCAATACTGTCAATTTCAATCCATTGTCCATTATCATTTCCTTCTACTTTGAAATAAGAACCTGCAGCAGCAGATGCAAACCTGTACATATAACTGAATTGTGTTATTGCTGATGGATATTCTTTTGTTTGCACATATTCACTCGTATTTTTCAATGCTAAAGAAGGTATATTTGCACCGGAACTGCCAACCGACGTATAATTCCCACTCGCCGTACCTGTCCATCCTTCAGGTAGCGGTTTGCCATTTGATCCTATATTGTCAAATCCTTCATTAATGATAACCTCCTCTTCATCAGAAACTTGAAAAACATCTATCAAATAATTATTGGTGTATAAATCCGGTTCCCAATTGGCTTTAAAACTTGTGCCTGTTATATTGTCGGCATCATTAACTTCAGGTGCATTAAGACCTGTCGTAGTAAATTGCAAAGTGTTAACCGATTTGTATGTCTTATCCGACTTTACCATATCGACATAATAAGTATAAGTCGATTCAGGATTTAACCCTTCTACAATAAAATAAGGTTTGTTTTGTGACGAAACCGAATTTAGAACAGGAGACTGTATTGCCGGATATGCTATCGCATGACTGCCAAGTAAATCAAAATAGTCGATAGAATAAACATCCCACTGATTTTCATCATATTGCACCGAAGGATGTGTAACCGTTGATTTTCTTTTAAGTGTTTTATTCTCACCCCACATCAAAGATGAACCTACATCTTTATACCCAATTATATCTATCATTATACCATTGTGATACAAAGCAATAGCATCGTTTCCATTAAAACTCATTACTGAATCATTAACTGCATCAGCCTGAGTTTTTAAAACATTCCTGCTGTCGTTCATTGCAATTAAATATGTCTTATTATTTGCTAATGAACCGCTTAAACTATATGGTACTTTAAAATCACCACTACCATTGCTTTGTTTCATCAGCATATAATCGGACAAATCGACTGTCTTTCCTGTGCCATTGTAAATTTCTACAGCTTTATTGTAACCCGACCCTTCCACATATGAAGAAAATAGCAAATTTCCTGCTGATGAAGCTCCTTGATATACTGTTAACTTATAATCTGTAGCTCGTGTATCGGCTATCCAACTCAATTTTGCACCGACCGGAGTTGGTTCTTCTGCATCTAAAACCATAAAATCTTTACTGGCATGACCTTTCAGAATAATCTTGAAAGGCTTCGTCAATCCTCCTCCCTGAATTACCAAAGTATCTTTGAAACTCCCTGAAACAACAGGTTTGAAAGCAATATTAATATTTAATCCTGTTGTAATTTCGGTTTTATTTATAGATAAAGTTCTGAGGAAGAACTTTTGATTATTTAAGCTTAAAGACAGATTTACATTGGAATTAATATTTGCACCTTGAACAAATACTTGTTGCAATATAGAATCTCCATTCATAATCACCCCACAATCAATAGTACTCCCATTTTTAGGTGACACAAGGAAAGGCTCTGTTTCAACAGGAAAAGGGAAAGTATTAACAGTGTCATTACCCCAGATATAACTTACCAATTCAGGATAATCAATGAAAGGATTTCTATTTCCCTGAATTTTAAAGACTTCCTCCTGACGTAATATCTCTTTTATACTAACAGGATCTTGCTCATGCCATTGTTTTAATAATTCTATAGCCCATGGTTTCCATACAGGATATGTATTTTTATTTAGCATTGGCGAATTCCAATATGGTGCTAAATCTTGATAAGCTGTTACGACATAAAAATACGATCTTGCAAAATCACCTTTAAATTCATCGGCAGGTTCAAATACATTTCCTGAGTATCCTGGATATGTAGCAGCACCAACCTTACTGACACCGTTATCAGACGTTGTTCTGCCGGTAACTACACCAAGCGGATTATTACTTTTAGATATATTTATCGAGCCATCAGATGGATAAAGATGATACAAATCTTTATAAGCCATCCATTCGCCTCCGCCCCACCAACTTTTAGGAAAAGAGTGTTCTATGTGCATGCCCGACACACTTTTGAATTCATCAAAATATCGTGTAATCGATGAATACATATCTACAACAGAACCATCTTCGCGCCTGTCGCATTTATAAAACCCTTCCCATGTATAGCCCTCGCCACTTCCATAACGCAATACTCGTTCAGGCACAGCTATCTGATGAAGTGCAGTTTTAAGCTCGTCCTTTTTCTTGTTTTGTGCATTATAGTAATATCCGGCAGGTATTTGTGCCGACAACAATCCTGTGACTAAGAAAAAGTACAAGCACAGGACAATGAATTTCAATCCGTTTTTTATCATTTACCATCTTAATGAATGATAAACTTTCGGATAGCTTTGATTTGGTTAGAATTGAATTTTATAAAATATAATCCACTTGATATATTGGATACGGAAATCTCGCTATAAGGCTCAACGATACCTGCTTTTATTTGCTGTCCATTTATGTTTATGATAGAATATGACAAATCATAATTATCTATATTTAATTTTATCATCTTATATTCAGCATCAAAGTTAAAGAAAATTGCGTAATCCGGAAAATCTATAGCAGAACTAATATCCCATGGTGTATCTATTTTTGTTCCCCAGATATATTCAACTAATTCAGGATGATCGATAAATGGATTTCTGTTTTTTTGATGAACATAAATAGCATTATTTCTATCAATTTCTTTCTGAGATACAGGGTCTTGTCTATGCCATTTTAGAAATAAATTCTGACTCCAGGAAGAAAGTGCCGGATATATAGTGCCATTAAATGATTCTCCGCCTATGGTTGTCATAATATCTTCATATCTTGTTGCAAAATAGAAATAAGTTCGAGCAAAATCACCTTTATATTCATCATCCGGCTCAAATACAGTTCCTGAATAACCTGAAAACGTAGAACTCCCTAATCGCCCTTTTCCCATAGATAATGTTGTACCATTGCTACATTCGCCAAACGGGTAGTTACTCCTCTGTCCATTTACTCTACCATCAGTAGGGTATATATGAAATGCATCGCTCTTCATAGGTGCTTTTTCATTAAACCAACTTTGAGGTATTGAATGTTCCCTATTGTAACAATCACACACATTTTTGTAATTACCACATTTCTTCTGTCCGAAAGTCCATATACAATTAGAGTACATATCCCAAATCTTCCCATCGGATCTTCTGTCACTTGTTTCGTATATTGTGTAAAGATAATCATATCCATTATCTTTGTATCCACTTGAAATTACTGAATGTAAGGAGGTCTTCAGTTGTGCTGTTGATTTTCCCAATGCCTTATCATAATATCCATTTGGAATCTGAGCATAACAAACAAAGATTAAAGTTTGTATAAAAAACAAGAATGTTAATAAAGAAGTCCTCATATAACTTATGGTTATGTTGTTTTTATATAGAGAAAAAGTTTACGAATTTAATACATTTTCTTTTTATATTTATACGATTTATGGTTTTATAGATATTAAAGTCAACATTTAGTAGGGTGTAATTGTTCTATATACGAAATCAAATAATTTTATCACTTCGTAATATGATAATTTTTCACTATTTTTGCACACTATTATTCAAATCAAATCAATAAAAATAAGTATATGTTAAGTTACAAAGAACTTGGTTTAGTTAACACCAAAGAATTATTTAAAAAAGCAATTGAAGGTGGATATGCAATTCCTGCATTTAACTTCAACAACATGGAACAGTTGCAAGCAATTATTTCTGCTTGTGTTGAGACAAAATCTCCTGTTATTCTTCAAGTATCCAGCGGAGCGCGTAAATATGCAAATCAAACTCTTTTGCGTTATATGGCTCAGGGAGCAGTTGAATATGCTAAAGAATTAGGTTATAATATTCCTATCGCATTGCACTTAGACCATGGTGATACTTTCGAATTATGTAAAGATTGTATCGATTCAGGTTTCTCTTCAGTAATGATTGATGGTTCGCATCATCCTTATGAAGATAATATTGCATTGACTAAGAAAGTTGTAGAATATGCCCACTCAAAAGGAGTGACTGTAGAAGGAGAACTTGGAGTTTTGGCAGGTATCGAAGATGATGTTGTTGCAGAACACCATACATACACTCGTCCTGAAGAAGTTGTTGACTTCGTTACTCGTACAGGTGTTGACTCACTTGCTATTTCTATCGGTACATCACACGGTGCAAACAAATTTACACCTGACCAATGTACTCGTGATGAGAATGGTATTTTAATTCCACCTCCATTACGTTTCGACATTTTGGAAGAAATTGAAAAACAAATTCCGGGTTTCCCAATTGTATTGCATGGTGCATCTTCAGTTCCACAAGAATATGTTGCAACAATCAACAATAATGGTGGTGCATTGAAAGATTCAATCGGTATTCCTGAAGATCAATTACGTAAAGCTGCAGCATCAGCGGTATGTAAAGTAAATATCGACTCAGACGGTCGTTTAGCAATGACTGCTGCTGTTCGTGAAGTATTCGCTAAGAATCCTGCTGAATTCGACCCACGTAAGTATTTAGGTCCGGCTCGCGAAGAATTGAAAAAACTTTATATGCACAAAACTAAAAATGTATTAGGAAGCGCAGGTAAAGCATAATTGTATAATATTATATTACTGAACAAAAAAGAGGCACTTTTGATGCCTCTTTTTTTAGTGGGGTAATTAGTAGCTGACAAATTATAAATAGTAAAAATAGTAAATAGTTTTACAGTTTAAAAATTCGTTCGTTACCATCCGGTTCAAACATGTTACGCAAATCAACAATTAGCTTGGCATGTTTTCCAATAAAGCTTGCATCATATACTGCATGATTGGTAGTAATTACGACCACATCAGCTTGCTCTAAATTTTTAGCAGTTAACTCTACAGATTGATACTTATGACCATCGTGGGTAGTAATTTGTGGTATATGAGGGTCGTTGTAGGAAACAATCCCTCCTTTTGCTGCTACAATATCCATTATTTCCAATGCAGGTGACTCACGCTCATCATTAATATTTGGCTTATAGGCAACACCCAGGAAAATCACATTACTCCCACTTACTGGTTTTTCTTGCTTATTTAATGCAGTTCCGATTTTAATATACATGTAATGTGGCATACGCATATTGATATGTCCAGCATTATGAATCATGCTTAAATCAAAATCAAATTTCTTAGCAATATATTCTAAATAAAATGGATCTAACGGGATACAATGCCCACCAATGCCTGGTCCCGGATAAAACCCTTGAAATCCGAAAGGCTTGGTTTTGGCAGCTTCAATTACTTCCCAAATATTAATATCCATCTTACCGGCAAGGAGAGCCAATTCATTTATTAAGCTGATATTTATTAAACGATATGTATTTTCAAGTATCTTAACCATTTCAGCAACACGGGGTGAACTTACCAAATGAAGATTTTGGATCGATTTTTTATACAACATCTCACCGATTTTGAGACCATCCTCATTCACTGCTCCCATCACCTTAGGAGTGTTTTTGGTTTTGTAGGTTACGTTTCCCGGATCAATTCTTTCAGGAGAGTAAGCCAACCAAAAGTCTTCACCATGCTTTAAGCCCGATTCTGCCTCAATGATTGGGAGCATAAATTCTTCCGTAGTAGTAGGATAGGTAGTGCTTTCTAAGCTTATAAAGGTTCCACTCTTCATATTTTGACCAATGGATATGCACGCACTTTCGATATAACTCATATCAGGCTTTTTGAAAATATCTAAGGGAGTTGGAACACAGATAATAAGAGCATCACATTCAGCAATACGTGAAAAGTCTGTTGTAGCTTCAAATAATTTGTTTTTTAGCACAGCTTGCAGTTCTTCTTCGGTAATATCACCAATGTAATTTTCACCTCGGTTTAATTTTTCTGCCTTTGCGGTGCTTTTTTCGAAACCAAGGACATTAACTCCTGCTGCAGCAAAAGTTACAGCTAAAGGCAAACCCACATAACCTAATCCGATTACTCCAACAAGTTCTTTGTTGTCTGATATTTTTGCTATTAATTTTTCTTTATGGTTCATATTCTATGTAAATATTTTATTTTTTATTTTTCTATTCGCAAAAGTAATAAAAATTTACTAAATACTTATTACCGACACATCACTCTAATCAATTTGCTCAATTGTAGTTTCTAAATCAATCAATTGCAAATCTGATGAGCATATAATTAAGGTTATACTGACATAATAACTACTGACATTGAAGGCATTGAACATATTAATATTGTGGATTGGCTGTTGTCTTGTCCCGATTTATCGAGATTGGGACATCGGTACATCGGCCATTTATCAACTAAATAAATCGATATACTCTTGAAAGGCATACAGCTTATCTCTTTGACTGCCAGTAATTTCTTTAATCAGTCCGAGTTTTTCTAAATCATTGATAAGTTTATATGCTGATACATTTGATTTGTTGATTATTTTTTCTACACCATCAACCTGAATAATAGGGTTTTTAAACAATTCATTAAAAACTAAGCGTGCATCTGCAGCTCTGCCTCCTAATGGTTTAAGTTTTTCATCAAGAGCTTGTTGTATTTGCAAAATTGCATCGAATGTTTGTGTCCCTTTTTTCGAGGTTTCAATGATGCCTGTTAAAAAAAACTTAAACCACTGATTGATATCATTATGTGTACGCACTCGCATTAAATTATCATAATATAGACTTCTATGTTTTTCAAAAAAATCAGATAAATATAAAATTGGACGTTTCAAAATACCCTGTGAAACCAGATAAAGAGTTATTAGCAGTCGTCCTACGCGTCCATTTCCATCAAGAAAAGGATGAATGGTTTCAAATTGATAATGGATAAGTGCTGTTTTAAGTAAAATGGGTAAAGGATTTAGTTCATCATTGGCAAAAATCTCCAAATCAGACATCAACTCATCAACATCCATATAAGCTGGGGGAATAAAAATGGCATCCTGTAAAGTAGCACCACCTATCCAATTCTGACTTTTTCGATATTCACCAGGAAGTTTATGCTCTCCTCTAACTCCGGATAATAATATTTGATGTGCTTTACGAAATAGTCTACCGGAAAAAGGTATGTTTTGCAATTCTGAAACAGCTACATTCATTGCTAAAATATAATTTTGGAGTTCTTCCCAATCGTCCCTTCTTTCTGATTTAATATTATCTTTTGATAAAAAAGCATCTTTTACTTGAGTTTGAGTTCCTTCTATTCTTGAAGACTGTGTAGCTTCTTTTGCAATATGCATAGCAAGATATAAATCAATATTGATATATTCTGAATACATATCTAGTTTGCCTAAATGTCTATCAGCTTGACTTAGTAAGCTAATAACCTGCATATCGCTTATCTCCCAATTCTTATTAATTTTAGATGGAAGAAAAGACCGATGAAACCCTTGGTTAATGTATTTACCTGATTGAAATGTTTTATTCATAATAATTGCTTTTCATGCTGTAAAGTTACAGTAAAACTTTAATAACAACAAATCGTATTTAATAAAACAAAGGAAAAACTTAAATAGCGGATTTTTAATTTAAGGTTTTTGAGGTTGTTAAGTTGTTGGATTGTTCCCTTCGACTACGCTCATGGAGCAGCAAACCTGCAATCCATTATTCACATCGGCACGACTTGTCCCGATTTATCGGGATTGGCATATTGGCACATTCACATAATTGGCACAAGCCTATTGTTTTTTACTAGAATCAATTCATGAGTATTATAAAGGTTTCTAAATTCAGAAGGTACAAAATCCTGAATTTCCGGTGAGTACTTTTCGAAATCTACTTTCATTTGTGGACGTGCTCCCACAATAGACATTTCCTGTTCTTAATTTGTCGGAATTCTTAACCATAGTATCAAATATCACCGGATTCACCTAAAACAGATGCGATAAGACAAAGTTCACCGACGACATTTATAAAATTTCACATCTAAACTTAATTTTTAATTTTTCAATCAATTGAAAATCATTAATCCAAGCTACTTTCATCTTCTCACAAACGTTAGGAATCTTAATCTTAGTGGAATTTAACGCAGTTACTTTCTCTTCTTTTGTTACAACAATAGCATTTTCTCTTAAAGCATGAGCTATAACCCAAGGGTCAGCTAATGATCTCGCTTTAGTATTATCAACTAAAAATTTGTGGTTTGGGTCAGCAGAAAAAATATCCTGTAAACATTGTACGACTTGTTCATCAATACATGTGTGCTTCAAGTTTGGAAAACTTATTTACTTGAACATTTAATAAATTACTTGCTACTGAAGGCTCAACAACACCCCCACGAAAGGCATCTAAAACTGTTTGGGTAAATAATCTACTATTTCTATTTAATTGTAAAAGAAAATAATTTGGTCCACCTGAATTATCTTTTTGTTTAATTTTTCTTTCTTCTTCTTTTTTTAGAAATTTACGATATTCAATATCTGCTTGATACTTTAGATTTTGATATACTTTTAATGAGATAATTTTCATATTTAAAGCCCGCACCAACAAAGCAAAAGAACTGACCCCCATAATTTTTGCATTTTTAAAAACTTCTTTTACATTATTAAAAGCCTTTTTATCTAAATTTTCTATAACTTCTTTTGGCATTAAAGCATTAGCTGCAACTTCATTGCAAAACAATTCTATTGGATTTAATTTGTTTAGATTTTCGATAGAAGGCTCAATTTCATTTGAGATTCCTGTTTCAGATATCCAGAGATGTGCAAGTTCATGTACTAATGTAAAAAGCTGTGATGAGTTCCAATCGTCTGAATTTATAAATATGAAAGGAGCATAAGCGTCAGCAATAGCAAAACCTTGAAGTTCATCTGAATCTAATTTTAGTTTTGAATGAATAAAACTTGTTCTTGAAATAAAAATTCCACGTGCTTCTGCTTTATTTATCCATTCTAAAATTGGATTGTTAGACTTATAATTTAACGGATCAATATTTAGCTCATTTACAATATCTTGTGCTACTATTTGTGGATTATCGCTTATCGAAAATCGACCAATAAACGTAACTGGCTCTTCATTATTTTCTTCATTGACATCACTTATCCATGCTTGTTTTTGTTGAATTTCACGAATAATAAAGATTGAAGATGTACTTAATCAAGTAACTCATTAGATAGTAGGCTTGTTGAGGATTATCAATGTCACTTAAAAAATTATAGTCAACTGTTGTTTTGACGAAAAAAAAGCTTATATTTGCGACGGAATAAGCGATTGAATATGACTCTAAGTCTTGAAAATAAAATAATTAACAGAATAAAAAAAGCCAAGAGGGGTCAGGCGTTTTTTGCGGATGACTTCCTTGCATATGGTACCAGCAAGGCATGTGCTAAGGCTTTGGAGAGATTGGTTCAAAGTGAGCAACTTGTCCGTATTGGACGAGGTATATATTCGTTGCCTAAAAAGAGCAAATTGCTTGGCACATATATTATGCCTACAGTTGAAGATATAGCTAAGGATATCGCACGTAGGGACAAAGCACGTATTATTCCTGCCGGTTTATACGCAATGAATATGCTTGGATTGTCTACTCAAGTTCCATTGAAAGCAATATATCTGACAGATGGAACTCCTCGTAAATTGGAAATCGGAGGACGAGTTTTAGTTTTCAAAAAAACAGCCCCGAAAAACCTCAGCGCTTGGGGCGAAATTAGTGGACTTGTAATTCAAGCATTAAAGGCTATCGGAAAAGAAAATTTAACCGATGACATTGAAAAGAAGGTCATTGAATTATTGAAGAAAGAAAGACCTGAAAATATTGCAAATGATATAAAACTTGCTCCTGAATGGATCAGAATAATAATGAGAAAAGTGAAATGAATTGGTATAAGTTATCATATAACGAAAAACAAGAGGTTTTATCTGCGGTAGCCGCAAAAGTTGGATTACCTACATTTGTCGTGGAAAAAGACTGGTGGGTTGTACAAACATTGCGGTTGGTCACTCAAATGGATATCGCTGATCAGATCGTTTTTAAAGGGGGTACATCCCTAAGTAAAGCTTGGGGATTGATAGATAGGTTTTCAGAGGATATTGATCTTGCAATTAATCGTGAATTTTTTGGTTACAGTGGCGACATTTCTCGCACCCAAGTTGGCAAACTAAAAGATGCATCAAACAAATATCTTTCTAATACTTTCCTAAACGACCTGCGAAAAATGTTTGCAGATGAAGGTCTCGAAGGAATTAAGTTAGATCTTGTAGATGTAAAAGACCCCGATGATGATCCTGTCAAGATTGAAGTTGTATTTCCAATAGTAGCACAATATTCATCATACGTTCAACCAAGAGTATTACTCGAAATTGGCAGTAGATCCCTGATGGAACCTTCCACTGCATGTAAGTTTCGATCAATGATTGGTGATTCGTTTTCTGATAGAACTTTTGCCGATGAAAATATTGAGATTTGTTGTGTAAATCCAGAAAGAACGTTCTTGGAAAAACTATTTCTACTCCACGAAGAACATCAGCGCCCAAGAGAGAAAATGTCAATTCAAGGCAAAAGTCGACACTTATACGACATTTATAAGATTTCACAAACCCCATTTGCAGAGAAAGCTATTAAGAATAAAGTTCTATATGCCTCGATAGTTACCCATAGAGAACGATTTACTAAACTCGGAGGTGTGGATTACGCATCTCATTATCCTCCCAATCTAAACCCAACACCTCCTGAAGATTTGCTTCCTGTTTGGCAAAATGATTATAACGAACTAATCAATAATATGATAACTGGTACTGAAATTTCTTTTGCGGAAGTGCTGGATGTTATAAAACAAATTTCAAATTCAATCAACCATAGATAATAGCACAATTAAAAGTTACGAAAAGGGAAAGCTTTTCAGAGATGTTCAAGTTTGACCATTGTCAACAGAATTGGACTATGATGGTTGGTTGGGGAATTTTTCAGATGATTCCGATAGAGCTATAGCAGAACATATCTTGGATTTCTTCACGTACTATTCAAAAAAAATGGTTAACCAAATGCTAGCTACGTCCGTAGGAGGGGCAGGAAGAATACTGAAAGATCACTATGCAGACTGGACTCACAGCCATTTTAGACAAAGGTGCATCTATAGTTTTATCCCAGGTGAAATACCCAATGATTCTGACAGTGGTCACATTTTTATTAGAAAAATAAGAGAAATAGCAAACATTCCACAGGCTCAATTAGTAGGGTTTGATGAACTTTTCGATTATCTCGAACATAATTCCTCAAATCCGATACCAGTGATCCTTGTTTATGCACCACTTATAATAAATAAAGTTGGATTTGATTTAATCAAAAGAGAGTGTCCAGAGTTGTTCTTATCTCCGGCACATATTATTGGAGAAGAATACAACCTTTTTAATGAGAATTGTATCTGCTGGAACAACGATAAAATATTATATACCAACGGAACAGAAATGATTGTCGATCATTCTCCGCATTATTGGGCGGAATTGAGGTGGTCAGTATGATCCGGATTATCCAATAGTTCTTATTCAATATAATCTATGTAGTAAAAACTCTTGCTATTTGAGAAGATAAAGTCAATATCTAATTAATCACGACAAAATTATGATACATATTTTATATCTGCAAGCGTTTTAAAAGAAATATACGTTTTACGTGTAATTTACGTTTTACTGGGTTTTTTGTAAAGAATGTAGTAGGTAGGTAACAGGGTGTGTTGATGATTTTAACCCGACGTAGGATTTGAATTTGCGGGTGGGGGAGGATGGTTGCCGTTAGGCATTGGATAGTTATGAGTTTTTATTATTAAAAATCTCGGGTTTTTGGGGTAATGTTTTGAAGATTTTGTAAATGATATCACTTTTTGAAAATAATATCACCCAAGCGGTAATGAAAATTAATGTTATATCGGTTAAGAAAGAAATATTATTCTGATACCACATTTCAATAGCTCCCTTATAAGGAGCTATATGATTTTTATAAAATTCATGCTTATCTCCTTCTGCTTCTGATACCCATTTTTCTTCATCACGGAAGATAATAGAGCCAACACCTGTAAGACCGGGCATTGTGTTATAGACGCACGATTGTACTTCCGGTGAGTACTTTTCGAAATCTACTTTCATTTGTGGACGTGCTCCCACAATAGACATCTCACCTATCAAAACATTAATCAATTGTGGCAGTTCGTTAATTTTTGTTTTGCGAAGAAATCTACCGAAAGGAAAGACACGTGGATCATTTCTTATGGTTAGACTACCTGTTCCTAATTTATCGGAATTCTTAACCATAGTGGAAAACTTCCATATTTTAAAAGTTTTGTTTTTATATCCGATGCGATTTTGCAGATAAAATACTTCATGCTCACCTGTAATTAGTAGAATAAAAATAATAGGAATAGAAAATGGCAATAATACAATTAATGCAATTAACGCCAATATAAAATCAATTATCCTTTTAAAAATTTTCGTGTACATACTAATTATTTAATCTATTTACATTTTAGAGTCCAATCCCTTACCTGTTTCTATGTGTTCAAAATTCGGTAAGTATTTGTGAAGTATTTCTACAATTTTTGCTTTGGTTACTACTTTTGAGTCAAATAAATTATTAAGCTGTGCAAAAATAGTATTTATTTCATTTAAATCACGCTTCTTTGAATTTTTAACAACACCTAAATGAATAAAAGTATTTTCATCTCTAATTTCTTCCTCAGTAAAAAATTCTTCAAAACTTTTCTCTCCCGACGTATCAGAATCAAAGAAAAAAATAGGCCAAGTGTTAGATTTCTCATCTAATAATAAAGCTTTTTGACGAGCTTCGTCTTCCGTTTCACATATGTCTGCTTCAAGATTTAATTCTTTCAATAAATCTAATACAATTTCATCAAAAGGTATCATATCCTTTTGTTCATCTAACTTAGGGTAGAAAATATCACCGGATTCTCCTAAAACAGATGCGATAAGGCAAAGTTCACCGGATTCCTGCGGCGACACAAAAAATCTACGAATGCCGAGTGGACAAGCCCAAGGTTGTCTTTTACTAAGACGATCCATAAAACCAAGTGGCAAGCTGCCATTTGAGAAAGCCACATTAGCAAAACGGGCTGTTTTAATAGGAAGTCTATCTGCATAAGCCATGATAAGTTCTTCCATCAGTTTTTTGCTTGCACCCATCACATTAACAGGATTGGCTGCTTTGTCGGTAGAAACACAAAAGAAATGTTCTGGTGGAAATTCAAGCAGTAGATCCAATAATTTACGTGCGCGTAAAACATTATTATCTATCATTGCCTCGATAGAGAAAATGTCTTTCTCACTTCGAACATGTTTATGGGCAGCAAAATTAGCTACAATCTGAAACGGACCATGATGATGAAAAATCTTTTCGAATACAGTGTCACCAAAATTAACGGGATATGTAATAAATTCTTCCGGAATATTATATTCTGTTGAGCTTCTTAGGTCTCGAACCAATTCTGTAAGTCCATTCTCGTTGATATCCACCACTACAAGCTTAGCAATTTTAAATTTCAAAATTGCCTTGATGTAATGTGAGCCGATGGTGCCGGCACCACCAATCACTAAAACGTTTTTACCAGTAATACGTTTTTGGAGTTCATCATTAAAATGCTCCAAGTCTTGTTTTAGTAAACTTTCGGAACGTTTGGTTACTTTTTCGTTAATGAAGTTTGAGAGGTTGAAATGTAGCATATGTTATTTTATTTTTTGTTTAACAAAAAAAATATACAAAATTCCTTTTTATACTTGTTTCTTCATTTTTTTGTCTTGACACAAAAAACGAAGAAAAGTCTCTTTTTATACTTGTTTCTTCATTTTTTTGTCTTGACACAAAAAAACGAAGCAAAAAAAAGTCAAGACTGTGCCCGCTTCGCTCAAAAAATTAGCGCTCATTCGGCTTAATCGTCCAAACTCGCAAAGCTCTGCTTTGCTCAAACAAGGACGATTTTTAACGCCTCATTCACTTATTTTTTGGCTCACCGGTCAAGGTCGAGTGTGTGCTGAGGTGTTGCTCCTCGATTTCCTTCGATTTAGCTTGGGGAGCAGGAACAACTGCACTTGATGGGATATTGACTACTCTATCAGCTAACCAGAGTGAATTCGTTAATTCATCGGTTTGACAGTTTACAAACATTGGTAGTTTATTCATGAGTTCCCAGATGGGTCGTGTCATTACACCGGCTTTATTGGTTTCTTCCAATATCAGGTTTCGCTGTGTTATGTCTTTTGTGATGATAGCATTCAGCCAATAATTTGATCTACAGTTTGCAGGTTCAGTGAAAAATTGCAAGTCTGTATTTTTGAAATAATCGATATATAATTCGGTAAGAGCACGTTTACGACGTAGAATTTCCGGCAGACTTTCCATTTGCGCACATCCAAGAGCAGCACTTAAATTAGTAAGTCGATAATTATAACCGATATAATCATGTTTAAACTCCCAAGCATGCGGGATTTTGGCTTGCGTGGTGATATGTTTGGCAAGTTTAGCTAAATCTTCATCATCTGTCAAAATCATCCCTCCACCACCGGTGGTAATAACTTTATTACCATTGAAGCTCAAAACACCGAACTTTCCAAAAGTACCGGTATGCTTTCCTTTATAAAAGCTGCCTATACTCTCTGCAGCATCTTCCACTAAAGGAATATTCCATTTATTTAGTACATCGAGCAGCTCATCTAAATGAACAGGGTGACCAAAGGTATGCATGGGCACACAAGCAGCAATCCGTCTGTTGGTCGTTTTGTTAAAAGTCTGACCATTCCGTATTTCAGCATGTTTATCTAACCATTTTTCAACAGCTATGGCTGATAACCCCATGGTATCCTTATCCACGTCCAAAAAAACAGGATGTGCACCCGTATAGCTGATAGCATTGGCAGTAGCGATAAAAGTTAGAGCCTGTGTAATTACCTCATCATTGCGTTGTACACCCGATAATTGTAAAGTGATATGCAAGGCAGCAGTACCATTTACGGCAGCTACAGCATATTTTGCTCCGGTATACTCAGCACACATACGCTCGAAGCGCGTTACAAATTCCCCAACGCTCGACACAAAATTCGTATCAATGCACTAGTTAAGATATTTCTTTTCGTTCCCGAAAAAACGCGGGTCGTGAAGGGGAATAAAGGCAGAGGGTTCGTGAAAAGAGATACGAACGAAACTGCAAAAGTTGTCGATTGTTATCATTAGAGTTGTGTAGTTGTTGATTTCAAATATCGAAGCAGAAAATCTTTTAATGGTTGTAAATTACTACTTTCAAGATTCCAGATATCAGTACGTTCAAAAAGGAAGTCATCACGTTTTAATTTGTTTCTCTTTTTAAAACGATTTTCTTCATCTTCAGTTTTTGGTATCACTGAAACATACGAGTATATTTTTTCTTTATCACCAGGCACATTGTATGAGGAGTTTTTTCCTGATATACATCCTTGATATCCTCTGAAGCAGTCTAAAACTTCCCGATGATGCTCAACAATTAAACTTTCAAGCAAAGTTTCATAATCTCCATCATGTTGATTATCGGGAAATAAGAAGGTATCGAATTGTAATTTTAATTCAGCTTTCTTAAGTTCTAAATATTGAGTTCTTGCCTCAAAACCACCATAATCTTTTGATGAACTGTCAGCATCAAATATAACAAGATTAATACCTCCATAATCAAGCGTCTTTTCAAAATTTACTTTATACAAGTGTAATGTAGCAAAGCCGCCTGCTTCAAAAATATTGATACGATGTTTGCCGTCAACTGATTTTTCAATACTTTTAGTAATTTGAACCTCTTCCTCACTGAGTTCAGGGACAATTTTAAGTATCAAATTTTGTAAAAACAGACTCTCGTTTCCTTCAACAAAAATGGTTATATACATAGTTATCGGATTTCATGTTCCATTTCAATAGCATAGCTAAACTCTGGGAAATTGTAATTATAGGCTATAAGATTATCATTATCAGCATGTTCCAGTTTAATGCATCGTATCTCGTTTTGTATTTCAACTGAAAAATCTTCTGCTGTATCTTTCAATGTTTTGAGTGAGTCGATATTATGGGTGGTTGCGAAAAACTGCACGTTAAACTTTTCAGCAGCAAGAATAATTGCTTTCCATATAATTGGCATTGACGAATAATGAATACCGTTATCAAACTCATCCACCAATAATACACCATTTCGACATTTATACATTCTGGTTATGATATTCACTGTTCTTCTTATTCCATCTCCCAGAACCTCAACCGGCATTAATTTTTTCAATCCCAGGTCTATGTATATCCGATTCTTCAGGATAGCAATATCTACGATTCGATTATCAATCATTTTCAGTGCATCAATTAAAATGTACTGCTCTTTATATTCAATAATACTTTCGATTGCTGACAGTTCTAAAGCAAAAGGTGTTTTGGCACTTATATAACTTATCTCGAAGTCAAGATTTAATTTTTCAGGAACCTGAATATTAACAGATAGTTTTTTAAATCCATTTTTTTCCCGTGAAGTCCCGATAATTAATGACTCGTAACTTCTTGAAACATCATTAACACCTATTTGTCCATAAATTCTCAGTCCGGTTACTTTTCGGGAATAGTCATCCGATGTGGGTATACCTGCATCAATCACCAAATCTGTTGTATTATCGTAAACAGGATTAAACTCAACGGATTGAAAATTTTTGGATGTAGCCGACTTAATAACAATAGGATTATCAAAGTCTAATTGATAGAAATTTACGGCAACAGTATCCTGAAAATTATTAACTATGTGTTCCCTGTATCCATTAATGTCAACTGTAATCCTCGGATATACCCCAGCAAACAACATATACAGTGCGTCTAACACAGTTGATTTACCGCAATTATTTCGTCCGATGAACAAATTAATCCGTCCACCTAAGTCAGTAATATTAGCGTATTTAATACCTCTAAATTGGGATATTTCGAGATTGGGTATTAGCATTCTGAATTTTATTTTATTACAAAAACAGAGATTTAATTAAGTTCAAGAATAACGAAGTTACAAAGATAATAATTTAATCAATACCATGTGTTTTTATGATTTTATCAATTTCATCTTTCATTAAAGACAAAATGGATTCTCCAAGTTTATATACTCCAGTACACCCTAATTCGGGAAGATTATTATTTTCTTTATAGATAGACTTTGCATGTAAAGTTGCTTTCTCAATAAATATTGGATATTTTTTATTATGAAAGCCTCCCTTAAAAGCACTATTTAAGTGAGTCTTTCAGTTTTTGCATTCTTACTGAAACCGGCACCAATGATTACAGATAAATGTATAAATTGTCGTTGTTATATTTTTGCTTTTACCTATGAAATTGTTTTTTCAAATCTTCTCCCTTAGAAGTTCCGGTATATATACAGTTGCTGAAAGCTGATGGAGGTTACTTGCAAACACCTTCGAAAACTCCAAGCCTTTAAGCCAAAAGTCTGCACCTAAAATATTTGTGTCAAGAACTACAATCATATATATATTTTTGTTGATACTTATTGCGTTAAAAACGCTAAACCACTGACCCCTCGTTACAAACGAGGGGGAGTGTGTGTGTGAGCTTATACCGCAAAGAAATCAATCTTTTAGGCAAGCTAAAGGAACTACTAAAACGCCATCTTTTCGTTTATACGCAAACTTTCCTCCTGTTAGTACCATCAAAAAACTTGGTTCGCTTACACGAGTAATGTCAACCTTATTTTTTAATTGGATAAGATTAGCTGCTGCTTCATCTGCTTGATGCTCTCCTAATTTAACCTCAACTGCCGCCCATCTACCATCATGTAATGAAATGATAAGATCAACCTCTAATTCTGATTTATCTCTATAATGAAATATTACTGTGGATACAAATCAATAATGTAGCAAAAATAGTGTATTTTTATAATACAAACAAGCAAACTACAAATAAAAGCAGTGTTTGACTACAAGAAAGGGCAGTGTTTCACTACAAGTAATGGCAAGTTCTGACTCAATATAATTTATATAGTTAAAGTTCTCATTAATGTATGGGATTCTTAATGCTATAATAGTTCCTTTCCAAGAAACATTATAAGGTAATTTTACGTAACTTTCTATAATAGGAGATTGAAGACACATCGCATTACCAGATATCATTACATGATAACCATTCAATCCCTTAGTTAGCATTTTTGCATCTGTTATTTTTGCTACAACATTAATTTTCATAATTCAGACTATTCACTCGTTAATATAAGATTGAAAATCAACCATTTCCAAATAGGGATAACATTAATTTCAAGATCTTGTTGCTTAATTATTTCCTCTTCATTGTAAGTTATTATGTGTAACTTCTCCAATCCAAAGGCTTTGTTGAGTTTAAGTAAAGCATCAACTTCTCGTTCGCGAGTATCGAAATCGGCAATAGAATAAGATACTTGAATGCCGGTTTTTTCTTTTGGGATGTAAAAATCTACTTCTACATTTTTCTTGTAATAAAAAACATCTTCAGCAAAATTCTTTTTTAATGTTAGTGCAACTAAATTTTCGAGTAATCGAGTATTTGCATCTATCAAAAATAGATTTAACAAACCATTATCGTAGAAATATCTCTTTTTTATTGTTTCACGTTCCGTAAATTTATCGGAAAAATTTGAAATATCAAATATCAAATAGGCATCTTTAAGATGTGATAAATATTCTATTAAAGTGTTTTTGGCAATACTTGAACCAGTAGAATCTACTATGTTTTTCAATTTTTGCAAGGAAACAGGATGCATAACTGTCTCAGCTATTTTTTTTACTAACACACGAATTGCATTTTCATTACGGATGTCGTTTCGTGCAATTATATCACCTAATAAAATCTTGTGATATAGCGAGTTAAGATAATCGCGCTTGTCGAACAATGGAAAAACTTCTGCTATACCTCCAAAATTAAAGTATTTATCAAGGTAGTTAACCACCAATGTTCTTTCATTACCATATTGCCAATTTTGGTCTAACGCCACCTTGTTATATTGCAGATATTCAGCAAACGAAAACGGGAATATCTCTTTTGCCACAAACCTGCCTCCGAGTGTTGTGTAAATTTCCCTACTTAACATTTGAGCATTACTACCTGAGATATACAATCTGTATTTTGAATCAGCCAATCTACGTGCAAAGTTCTTCCAACCATCCACATTTTGAATTTCATCTAAAAATAAAATTGGTTTAGCATCCTGATACATTTCTTTGTACGCATCTATAATTAACGATAACTCATCAACTCGAATACCTCTAATACGCTCATCTTCAAAGTTTATAAACAGTATATCATTTATTATACATTCATCTTGACGAATGAGTTCATGAATTTGCTGGTACATCAAATACGACTTGCCAGCACGTCGCATACCTACGAAAACATAATTAACAGAAGGTTCGATAAAATAATCTCTCTTAATAAACTGTACTTCAGCTATTTCCTGTTGCTTTTCTCGAATAATATTTTTAATTATCTCTTTATTCATATTTTTGGCTCAATATACTGATACAAAATTAGCGTATTTATATCAATATGCAAAATATTGTAAGTAATTAATGTTGTGGTGATGTAGATTTGTTGAACTGTTCCCTTCGACCCCTCCCCCTCGTTTGTAACGAGGGGGTTTATGGTCAATTGTTTCAAACAATTATTATATTTTTTATTGACACTTATTGCGTAAAAACGCTGAACCACTGACCCCTCGTTACAAACGAGGGGGAGGGTGTGTTCGGAAACGAGGGGGAGTGTGCAGGAGAGTGCATTTTTAGTTGCAGATTATCCACTCCTATTCCAACTTCTTTCCTAATACCGTATAAATGATGATTTTCAAATCAAGCCAAAAGCTTTGTTTTTCTAAATAGATTAAATTGATTCTGACTTTATCGGGATAGATAACTTCATCGTTATATTTGATTGGGTCGTCTTGTTGAGCAAGAATTTCTTCTTCACCGGACTTTCGAGATTGATATAATTGATATTAAGGGAAACACATCCTTGCTAAGGTTGTTTTACCAGACTGGCGGGGACCTGTTATGAAAATAATGGGCATTTTCGTTGCCATCTTCTTCAAAGTAGTGCCAATTTCACGTTTTATCATGCGCAAGGATAATAATTTCTCAAATTTTTACAAAAATGGAATTGGATTCCATATCTGCAAGATAATTAATGGTTTGTTGAGGCTTTTAGTTGTTGAATTGTTGAATGTTAAATGTGGAATGTTTATTGAAACGTTGAACTGATGGTGATTACCTCATTAATCATTAACCATTAACAATTAATCATTAGTCTCATCGGCACATTAGCACATCCTCTTTATAAACTTTTACCTTTCAACTGATTGCTTTATAGGCTTCTACTACCACATCTATAACTCTTTGCTGTTGTTTTTTATTTAAGCCATTATATAGCGGTAAACTGATTTCGTTTGCATATAGACGATAGGTGTTGGGATAATCATTAATGTTATAATCCTTTTCTTTAAAAAGAGTTAGCATGGGCATAGGCGTGTAGTGAACGTTAACTCCCACTTGTCTCTCACTGATGTATTGAATCATTTCATCCCTTTGCTTTTCGGTTATATCCTTAATTCTTAGCAAATATAAATGATAAGATGATTCTTTTTTAGGAGTAAATAGAGTTGGTATTACAGCCCAATCATAAGAACTAAATGACTGAGAATAAAAATCTGCAATTGCCTTTCTTTCGGGTAATAATTGATTTTTGTACTTTCTGATTTGAGCTAATCCTATAGCAGCAGCCATGTCAGTCATATTTACTTTAAGCCCCTGTGCTATAATGTCATATTTCCAACCTCCAAGTTGATTTTTCTGGAAAGCGCTCTTAGTTTGTCCGTTGAGAGAAAGTGCTTTTAAAAACTGATATTCATCTTTGATATCAAACATTTCCGGTAATTTCAAACAAATTGCTCCTCCCTCACCAGTTGTAATATTTTTTACTGAATGAAAAGAGAATATTGTAATGTCAGTTAATGCACCTACAGGTACATTTCCAACGGTTGCACCAATAGAATGAGCCGCATCAGCAACAATTAAAATTCTACCTAATTTTTTCTGATTTGGGGAATTTACTTTAAATAGACTTTTAATCTCAATGTCATCAACTAAAGTATTGATAGCCTTATAATCACAGGGCAATCCAGCTATATCCACAGGGATAATTACCTTAGTATGCTCATTAATTTTCGTTCTAATTTGCTCTATATTGATGGTAAAATCATCGTTAACATCTACCATAATAGGTTTAGCACCCATGTTCATACAAGCAAGTGCTGTAGCAGAATAGGTATAAGCTGGAATAATAACTTCATCACCACTACCTACACCAAACCATCTTAACATAAGCATGGCTCCTGAAACCCATGAGTTTACACAGACCACAGCATCAGCTTGAGTAAGCTTTCTTATTTCGTCTTCAAACTCGAAAACTTTAGGTCCGGAAGTAATCCAACCTGTATTCGTTAATGCATCATTTACTTCTGCAATAACGTCTTTATCAATTAAAGGGAGGGAATATGGAATGTTCATAAAATGTAATTAAAAAATTATTAGACGAATTAAACCAAGAATAAATATAACAATAAATATTCTTTATATTCATTCACAAGAATAAAGATTGCTCTTTAGTTGAATAACAATTTCATCTATAGTGGTAGCATCTTGAATGCTTATTTTTATTTCTGCAATATCTTCGATAGTATTGATTTGTTTCTGGTATTCAGTCATAAACTTCTGCTTTTCAATTTCCTCATGCATCTTTTCAACTCTTGAATTTTTCGTCTTGCGAAGGCTCATATTGTGAAAAGCATTCTCGATCTTCGTTTCTAAATAAATTGGTATAATAATAATGTCATCAGCACAAATACTCATAATTCTTTTATACACATCTCTTGCATTCAATCTAGAGTCGATAGATAATGAAACTGACGCTTGAGCTAATCCCTCATCAAAAATTGCAATACTCAGCTTTCTTTTATTCAGTAGATACATTTTGTAGAGCAGGTTGATCAATTGAGATGTGTATCCTCTACTTTCTAAGTATCCGCATTCCTTTACTAATTCTTTGATTTTTTTTGCAATCTCTTGATTAGCAATCGTAAAAAGTATAGAATACCATAACTTCAGTACAAACCTCTTCCACGGAACATTATTATGATCCATCTCATAACTTATCTCAGCCACATTTTTGCCATCCTCCCTCAACAATGTTCCTAATGCATGAGAGACTTTGCTCTTGCCGCTCCCAGGGAGTCCAAAAAAATCAAGAACCATTAAATGATTTGCCATATTTCTTTCATTATCTGTCCCAAAGATGCAGATATTATTTGAGAAGTGTCAACTTCTACTGAACGGATAGCATAGTTCATAGCATAAACAACAGCTTTCTTATTCTCTATTTCCTCTACGGTCATCTCAGGTTTTCTTGCAATAGCTAATTCAGTTGGAACCATCAACTTAATTGTTAGATCCAATATATTCTTAGATGCTGATTCATAGATAGAATATTCCCAACGAGCAATACTCTTTTTCAGCCACGAACCATTAATTAAGTATCTGGTTAACAAAGGTCCATCACTGTATCCGTTCATTACTATTTGAGGAAAACGATCTACCAAAATAAGCATACCATTGTTTCTAGCTTTTGTAATTTCTCGAAGTTTATTTTTCTTCTCCTGAGCCAATGTGACCGCCCATAAAATTTTTGCAATTGAATACAAACGTGACTTAAAGGAAATATGTTTTCCCTCAGCATATTCTTTTTCTACGGAACGACCAAGCCCTTTACCTCCAAGTCGTTTAGCTACTAATTTAATAGGCTTACGGAGAAGTGAGCTACTGCCATCACCACTCCCTAAGTAAACCGTCTTGACATCAATTTTCTTCCCGAATTCCTTCTTTATATATGCCAGTGAAGTAGACTTACCTGCACCATCACAACCTAAGAACACAACGACTGATCCGCCAGATGGCGAGACTCTTCTATAGGGCCTACTAGAGTTAAGCCCCATACGTCTGTTGATACCACCAAAAAACCAGAATACCTCACGTATAGTTCTTGCACACCTAGAGCTGACACAGCTATAACCAGTAAAGCATTTCAGTTCTTTCTTTAATATCTTGGTCAGTTGATTTAGTTGAGAGTTTCTTTTAAGCTCTGTTTGGCAGAAATTAATAATAATACCAGCGGCCTTTTCACCCACCATGGATAAGGCGTGTTTTTTCACCTCATGCATGTCAGATTGCTTAATTAACCAATCGTATTCTTTCTTGTCATTACTTCCTACACTATGTCCAATATCCCTCCAACGCTTTTTCAATGCAATTCTTGTGAATAGTAGTACCAGCTCTACTTCAGGTGCACTTGTGTATATACCTTGCGTATTAAGAATACGACTGTTAAGAATATATTTTCCCCATGGAGTTACAGTGTATCCTTTAAGGTGCTTTTCTCCCAAGGTCATCCGATAATGAATGTGAAGATGCCAAATCTTAGCTTTATCTTCATCAAAACCAATATAATCCTCAATGCCATTATACTGCATCAATTGTGTAGCTCTAAATCTTTTTAATCCACATTCATTTAGTACAATCTCAAGAATAGAACGTTGTTCCGGGCAAAAGAGTACATCAAGATCTGTCTCAGCAATAAGTGATTCGACTAAATGCTGATTACTTTTCCAATGACAATATATTATGCCTTTTTGCTCGAAGGCATCAAACATATACTTAATAGATGAAAGCATTTTTAGTCCCTAAATCTATAATAAAGTTCACTATATGACGAATGCATGCTCTCTAAAGAGAAATTATCTTTGACATATTGACGATTCTTAGCTCCTATTGACAGCAACTCCTTTTTATCTGTTGAAGATAATCTATTAATTATATCTATCCATATATCCTCCTTTAATGGCAACAGATGAGCCAAATTGTTATTTTCATTTACTTCTCTGTGCTGAGGGATATCAGATAAGACTATTGGTAGACCCACGTACATTGCTTCTAAAACAGAGACAGGAAGACCTTCAAGAACGGAAGATGATATGTATACATCAGACTGTTTGAGTCTTCTATAAACCTCATCCCTAGGTATTAATCCTGTGCATTCAATTTTATCTTGAAGACCATCTTCAACTATTCGGTTTATAATTTTGCTATCAATAGAGCCAATAAAAACAAAATGAGAATTACATGCACTCTGTTTGATTATATTTAATAAAAAATCGTGGTTTTTGACAGGCACCATTCTTGCGACATAAACAAAAACCACTTGTTTTTCTGATTTTAACGCATCCTCTTGTGATAATTTATCAATGCGTTCAGTATCTACCCCATTTTGGATAGGTAGAACTCTATCACCCTTTATTTTTTTTATCATCAATGGATAATGCTCATATGCAGTAATACTCACACAATTAACCACATGAGCAAGAAAGCCATTAAAAAAAGACAGTATTTTATTATGGAAACTATATCCTGTAAAAGTATTATGAGTGGTAAATATTGTTTTTCTATTAAGACTTGTTCCTAACATTGCTACCTGAGCCATAAAAGCAGATTTATTTTGATGCATATGTATAACATATTTCTTTTTGTTTTTTTTACAATCATTTATGGTTCGCCTTATGGTTTTCCTGATTCTTAAAAGATTCTTCCCCGTATAAAAGATTTTTAGGTTATCAGGGATAACAACTTTTGGCAAGATTTTTTCAGAATCACATATAATCAAGAAGTGATTCTCGTGCTCAAAATGAATGGCACGATATAAAACGAACTCATTAAAAGGCATGCTTGTTTCTGTTATTGCATCCAAGATAGTAATTACAGCTTCCATTGTATAATTATTTTCTATTTTTATTTTATTAAAATATCCTTTTAGCTAAAATATTATTGATCATCTCTTTATATTGCTTCACCACAATAACACGAGAAAAATGCTCTTTTACTCTCTGACGTCCTGCTTCTCCCATACTCCTACGTTCATCGTTTGTTAAAGCCAGAAATTTCTCAATTGTATTTATGAGAGCATTAACATCTTCACCATTATAAATATAGCCTGTAACTTCATCTTCAACAGTTTCTTTACAACCTGGATTATTAGTTGTGATAAGAAATCTACCAGAGGATGCACTTTCAAGTAAAACATTACTCATACCTTCACCGTATGTAGAAGGATGAATAGTACAATGGGAGCGTGCAATATAAGGTATTACATCCTCCTGATTACCTCTATATAGCAAAATATTCTGTTCATTTAATTTCTTAAGTAAAACCTCATAATTGTTTTCGGTAGGCTCGATGAAGCCAAGAATATTAAACTCTGTCTGTGGATAATTCTTCTTGATGTGTTTTGCAGCCTCAATATAGTCATCCACACGTTTGTCTTTCAAAACACGACCAATATAGTTGAACACTACAGGAGCACCTGTCTTACCATCACCTCCATCTGGATAATTTTGTAAAGGAAAACGATCTGTATTTACACCAGAACCTGGAATAAGACGATACTCACTCTTCACCATCCCAGCATTTCGTGCTATCTCCATATTAGTAGCATTCTGAAACATTATACAGGTTGATTTCTTATATGCTAACTTAAATAGCCACATAATAAAGAACTTTTGAAGACCCTTCTTATGTACCACACTACCAAGGCCAGTAAGGTTGTTGATTACTGGAATGCCCAACTGATGTGCAGCAATACTAGCATATACATTTGGTTTGGCCGTATAGGTTAAGATAACATCAGGCATATGTTTTTTAAACAGTTTACGGTAATGCAAGAACAATTTACAATCCGCTTTGACACTCATACCCCTACGGTCAATTTCTGGATTATCATAAATAAAAGGAATATTCTTCATCAATTCAAGTTTATGACCATAAGGACATGATATTAGAATTTTATATCCGTCATTAATGAGACTCTCTATTAACTCTTTACGGAAGCAATAGATGTCATCATCATTATTAGTAATGAGTGCAATGATATGATTCAAGAGTCTTTTAATTTAAAATAAATACTTATCTATTATTTTATGAAATTTCTGCTCATATATCGAGTCATCATAATATTGTCTAAAAACATTTTCAACAACTTTCTTATAATTAGAATACACTTTATGACTTTCTTCAAATTTTATTATCTGTGAAGCAATTATGTCTGTTTTTAGTGGACATTTTGTAACTAAAGTAAATTCCCCAAGTTTAATATTCTTCATAAAGTCATCAACAGCATCACTAAATATTGGGATCATGTAATTAGCCAAATAAGAATTCATTTTAGTTGGAGTTGCAACATTATTCACAACATTATTCTCTCTAATTATAAAACCATATTTATACTTATGCAACTCATCTTGAAGATGTGAAATGGGTACAAATTTAATATCGTAGTTAATTATACCTCTTTCTTTTATTTTATTTTTAAAAACATCTTTATCACTTGTAAAAATAACCAACTTAGAATATGGAATTTTTTTTTCGATTAAAGCGTAAACATCTAACATAATATCAACACCTTGCCAAATACTAGAATTTCCAGCATATACGAAAGATGGAGATGAATATTGTTTTATATTAAAGCTATTAGACAACTTAAGATTATAACAAGGCATAACAACGCAATTACCTTTTTCTTTATATTTATAATATTTTTTGTAGTACTTCAACATGCTATCAGAAACACAAAATAAAATAGTAGATTTTTTAATCGCAATAGGTTCAATTATCTTTCGAAAAACATAACTCAGGAAAGTGGAAATATTAGTAATTCTCATTTTTGCTTCTTCTGCAGCAAGCCCTTGAGACCAAAATATTGTTTTTACACATGGATACTTTATTTTTGACTTTAAAAAATACCTAGCGGTAATAGTAATAATTACATCTTCTTTAAGAACAGAAGGTAATGAGAAGACAACATCAAAAATAAACCCTTTTTTCTCTAAACATCTTTGAATAATGCTGATATAGTAGCTCGTTGCATTATTTAAAGAACGTTTGTCACAATACAAATATGCTTTCATCATTCATTTTAATATTTCTACAATTCTACTACAAGCCAAACCATCACCATAAGGATTAACAGCCTTACTCATTTTTTCATATGATATTGGATCATCAAGTAGTTTACTTACCTCATTTATTATCTTATCATAATGAGTTCCTACCATAAAAACTGTACCTGAAGAGAGAGCTTCTGGCCTTTCTGTAGTGTCACGCATGACAAGGACTGGTTTTCCGAGACTTGGGGCCTCTTCCTGAATACCTCCCGAGTCGGTGAGGAGTATGTGAGCTTTCTCCATGAGATATACAAAACTGAGATATTCCAATGGTTCTATGAAAAACATATTCCCAAGATTATCAAGATTATCACCAAATATATCATGAATAGGCTTACGAACATTCGGATTTAAATGCATCGGATAGACAAAATCAACATCAGGATACTTTATTTTAAGATCCCTAGTTGCTGTACAGATATTAATGAAACCTGCTCCAAAGTTCTCGCGACGGTGACCTGTAATCAATACTAATTTTTTACCTTTGTCTAAACGAGCTACATCATATCCAGCTTCCAACAACATATTTCTTTGCTCGAAATCAAGGTCTAAATTGTTCTTGAATTTATCAACCATCATAAATAATGCATCGATTACAGTATTTCCTGTCACAAAAATCTCACCAAGTACGCCTTCATCTTTCAGATTCCTAGCTGATAGTATGGTCGGTGAGAAGTTGTATGTAGCAATACGTCCAGTAATCTGACGATTCATTTCTTCAGGCCACGGGCTATACATATTGTGAGTTCGGAGGCCAGCCTCGACATGACCAACAGGAATTCTCTGATAAAAGGCTGCCAAAGCAGCCGCAGTGCTGGTAGTAGTGTCACCATGAACTAAGACAACATCAGGTTTGCTATCTTTATATATATCACGCATGCCAGTGAGTACTCGTGCAGTTACATCATAAAGATCTTGACTCTTCTTCATAATATTAAGGTCATAGTTTGGTTTAACCTCAAAGATTTTTAGCACCTGATCAAGCATCTCTCTATGCTGTCCCGTTACACATACAATAGTTTCAAAATACTTTGTGTTTTTCTTAAACTCTTTTACAAGTGGACACATCTTTATTGCTTCCGGACGTGTACCAAAAACAAACATTATTTTTTTTAAGTGTTTTACCATTTTTTTACCATTTTATGAAGTATGTAGTTTATTTTATATAATGTTGTATGAATAATTCTGTCAATTGCGTTTTCTGATGTAAGATTTATGTAAGTAAATCTACTATCCAAGAATAGCTGAGAAGGCTTTTTACTATTGTTAATCGAGCTCTTTCCATTCATATGGACAATTTTAGCATTTGGAACATTCATAATTTTATAGCCACCATTTTTTTTTATACGATAACACAATTCTGTTTCTTCGTAATACATAAAAAAGGAAGGGTTAAAAGCACCATATTTATCTAGAACGACTTTTCGTATCATTAAGTCTGCTCCGCTTATATAAGCAACCTCAATAGGGATATCATAGTAATTAAAATTTGTATTTTTAATACCTAGAATTTTGCTAGGAATGCGCCCCAAAAGAATATCTAACTCAGTCCATATACAAGGGTAGAATCTTTTAAATGATACGTTGGGTTGCATCTTTTCATTATAAAGGTTTCCACCACATGCTCCTACGGTATCATTATTATCTAAAAATTTTGACAAAATAGAAATTGCATCATTTACTAAATAAGTATCACTGTTGAGAAAAAAAATATTCCGTCCTTTTGCATGTTTTAACCCTAAATTATTTGCTTTACCAAAGCCTAAGTTCTTTTTGTTTTTAATATACTTAATACGATTGTCACAAATAAAAAATTCTTGACTACCATCCGAAGAAGCATTATCTACTAAAATTATTTCAAAAGAGACATCTCGTGTATTTAAAAAAACACTATCAATACATTGTTTTGTTAGAGTTAATGTATTATAATTTACAATGATTACCGAAACATCCATGATTAGTTATTCTTTACGGGTAATAATTTCTCCAGACCCAATCCTATTTCCTTTATTAATATAAAAAAATAAAGACATAAATATAAGGGTTAAAAATATCAAATTTCCTAATACAGAGGTGTATAAATATTGGAAATAACCGGTACAAAATTTACTCACCAAAAATACAATACAAATTTGATAAAAATATAATCTCCCCCTATTTTTCAAAATAAAATTACATATTATTGCAAACAAAATAAAAAGAACAACTGTTACAACAGGACCGTAGTCTAGAACAAAGTCGCCAACATACGTACTAAATCTTGAATTATCAACAGACATATAACTATATTTATATCTAATCTCTTCTTCTGAAAGTGAAGGCATTCCTATCAAATGATTAAACAATGGAGCTGTTAAATAACCCTGTCTAGTTCCATTAGCATTAAGACAGTAATTGTTAAATACAATCGGTGCACCTGAAAAGTAACGTAAAACATTAAATAGTAAATCCGTTTTTCCGGTATAAGCAACTCTTACCATTGTAATTGTAGCAAGTATAATAAAAATACCTGAAAAAAGGATAATAGATATTCTCTTAATCCTTTTCTTAAGATTAGCATCAATAAATGGTTTGAAAAAGAAAAAAAACACAACTATTTGAAGAAGACTCAATACCAACAACGCTCTACTAGCAGTTGCGATTCCTTGTAGAGGGCTTCTTAATAAAGATATTGAAATGAGTAATAAAATCCACTTTTTTTTTTGAGTTTTTATTAAATATGTATAAAACAATAGTGGAGATATACCATTTGCTATGTTGCTTAAAACATTAATAATATTAATTGAGCCTTCGAATGCTCTATTTGATTTTCTAACCACAGTTGAGTAATGATACAGAAATTGAATATCTTCGGATTCGATCAACATTAATTTAAAACCTACAATAATATCAGGTAATAGACCTATCATACTTACGATTACTAGAATTGCTACAACACTTGTTAAGATGTCAATTGATTTTGAAGATGGAATCACCAAAGTTGAGATTCTTTTTTCTTTCATATTAATCAAAGGACTTGTTGTTAAAATTATCATAAGGAATAGGTATATAAAAGAGAATAAATTTAAATTTCGATTATAATAAAGTGTATAATAGTCACTATGATATAAATAGAGGGTACCTAACGCAATTATGGCATATAGGAATATTATAAAATACGCTAAATTAAATTTTGATTTTCGCATTTTCCATAATGTTAAAAACCAAAACATTATATTTATTATCAATATACTTGTATCATTCACTTTTATATAATTTTTGCTTATATTCTCTTCCTTTCCTGTTTTGTATAAATAAATACATCCCTAGTAATTCAATATTATATCATGCAATAAACTTAAAATTTTTAAGCATTTTGTTAAAATAAAAATTCATATTTGATAGAATAAAATCGTCTTTATATAGTACTCTCTCAGCAAATAGAATATAAAAAAACACCAAAACGCATCCAAGAATAAATGTCAAAATAATATTAGAAATCAATAATTTTAAAATCACACAAACTATAAAAATAGGAATAGAACCCAATATTCTAATAACAATTGGTTTTAATGGAAGAAGATAGTGAATATAATAGAATACAAATAATTGACTAAATATTAAGACAACTAATTCAGAGACAATCCAGACCACAGAAGAACCTACACTTTTTAAAGACGGTACTAGAACAAGATTTAGAATTATTCCAACAAATGCTCCTATTATAGAATTAACCAAAATAGCCTTATCTTTTTTCAAAGGCATCAATATTTGAATTACTAGTATCTGTTCTAATCCTATAATTAACATCAAAGGCATTACTAATCTCATGGGTTTAATTGCACCATTATAACCATCTCCAGCAATTATATATATAAGTTCAGGAGTAAAAATTTCCATTATGACAATACATGGTATCGCAAAAAATAATAAGGTGATAATAGATTTCTTCGCTAAAATTTTAAACTCATCCATATTGCCATTTGCAGCCAAAGAACTCATACGTGGAAGCATCACAGCAGTAAAAGCAGTAAAAAGTGATAATATAATTGTGAATAATTTGGTTGCTGTAGTGTAGTAACCTACTTCTGTGTTATTTGCAACAAAACCAAGAAATGCCACATTGAATGATGTGTACATTGATGTCAATATTCCATAAACGCCGAGAGTGATAAATGGCTTTATATAAGGTTTAAAAGTTATGTCCTTAATTGAAAACTTAACATATTTACTAGAATAAACAAGATTAATTATTGCATTCACACATAACATTACCACTTGAAGTATGAAATAAATAATATAATCATTTTGGTTTCTAACAAAAATAAAAACTGAAATAACATATAATGTTCTAACAAAAAGTGATCTTACAGTTATATATTTAAAATTTTCAATCCCTTTAAAAAACCACTCAATTGTTAATACAAAAAACAATAACTTACCCAATCCTACAAACATCATATATTTTTGTTCATAAAACTTAGGGACTAAAAAAGCAGTAATCAATAACACTATTGCTGCAATAGTTGTGGTAATCATGTTTAGAGTTAATAAACTACTATATGTTTTAGATAATTGCAATCTATTATACTGATTTGCTGCTATTTCACGTACACCTACTGTTGCCATTCCCATCATTGAAAAAAGTATATAATAATTAATTATACTTTCAATAAAATTATAAATTCCAATGTTGTTTACTCCTAAAACTCGAGATACGTATGGGAATGTAATGAGAGGGAATAGATATCCTGCTACGCTCAAGATGCTACTATAAGCAAAATTCTTTTTTATTGATGGCATTTATGATAATGTTAAGTAACCTTTTATTTTCTTAACTCCTATGAGTCTCCACGTCTCTTAAAGCACCGGGAGTATTATTAAGTTTCAGTACAGATCATTAGTTACAATTTTTTTATTATTTCTTATCAATGCAAGCCACAGACTATGCCTGTTCATTCCAGTTATTTATTACTCATATTAATTGATACCATTGGATTATACTTTTGCAATATGTTAATTGAAAAATAGAAACAAAACCTTGCAGATGTGTAAAGATATCTTTAGCTGAGATAGAATTCAAATTCTTATTTTTTTAGTTTATGATCATATTTTACCATTTCCAAATCTATGAGTTGGTATATATATCGTAGCGGTCAATGTAGTAATCTCTGTAAATTCGTAAAAAAATTAGATAACCTTGTCCTAATAATTCGGAATCATCCTTCATTCCATTTCTTTTTTAATTTAAAAAGAAAAGTATTCACGTATATTAGTCCACTTCCAACAACTCCTCCCAAAAACACCCCAATTATCAAAATCATTGTCCTCCGTGGTTTGGATTTTTCAATAGGCACCGTTACCGGCTCCACGATTGTAAATGCAGGTGTATCTCTTTTTACTTGAATTTTTGCTTGCTCCAACTGTCCTGCTAATTGTTGATATATACCATTAGCTATGGTCATACGAGTTTGTACTTTTTGTAATGCTACGTTTGGTACATTACTGGTTATGTTTTTGTATTGGTCGGAGAGTTTGGTTATTCTATCTGATGCTGCTCTGCTTCGCGTTTGGCATTATTATAACGTTCCTGAATAAAATCTAACTCTGCCTGCGACTTTTCTACTTTATATGCAATGATATAATGTTGAAGTAAATTTTGTGCTTTTTGTGCTAATTCGGCAGTTACAAAAGGCTCTGGCATAGTAACGGATAAAGTCAGATAACCGTCTTTTTTTTCTACGGATAAATTTATTCTTTCACTAATGCCTTTTTTATTTCCTGCATATTTGTTAATAAACTGAATTTAATATTCATTTCTCGCTGATTTTCGCAGATACCATCTCCAACCTACCAATTGAGCATCGCCTTATCCTACTTTGTGAGTTGGAACCTTTCATCAAAGCGCATTGGCATTGTATCAACAACTTTAATTTTCTGAGCATCCGTATGCATAGGATTTATTAAATAATCAAATTCTTGCGGCACAATGCTACTTGGTACTTTTAGTACAGCAGCTTCGTTCTGTTTTACAAACTCATCACCTGTAAGCTGTGTAATTACTATTGGCGGTTTTGCATCCCAATTGTCAGTAAGATCTTCTTTACTTATTTCTTGTATTATGATATTGTCGGGAATATCGATTTCAACATAATGCCTGTCTGTAGGTAAGTCTTCGTTAATATCTAAATGAACTACCACTTCGAGAGTTGCCAACGCCCTGCTTTCTGCCGTATAAACCAAACGTGTGTACCGGCTGTTCCACCTGTTTGCACTTGTTTTCGATGCACCTATACCCGTTAAGGTCTCATGCAAGTATATATCTCTCTCAATCCTGTATACTCTCATCAGGAGAAGTTTCCATATTCTATTCTGTCGAGACAGTTTCTTATTTCCTGAATTCCGGTAATTGTATCTAAGAGATTTGTGGGTGTTTCACCACCAAGAGATATGTTCGGTTTTTTCAACCAACGATGAAATTTGTCTTCCTCGTTGTTAAATACTTTTGTGCCGTACATCAGGAGTGATTTGATAGATAACACCAATTCGCTGTCGCGACTGCCTAACAAGGCATGTTCTCTTTTGCCTTTATTGTAGGATGTTTGAGGAATGCCTACAATGGTCAGTACTGACTTTACCGGTATATCGAGCATATCGCCTACATGAACCAACTCTTCATACGAGACTCCCTTTCGGATGGTTCCTATACGGTGCATATAGCTATCGTTTACCTGATAATAGGCGGCAGGTTCTTCCAGCATTGTTCCTTGTGTGTCCTGCGCTTTCAGTATACTTTTTTTTGTCTTGAATGGACGTATGTTGGTTCGCTTATTCATATGATAATACTTTTGCTACAAAGATACAACAAAATTATTGTAATTGAAAATTATTTTGTATAATATTAAAAAACTTTCTATTCATTGACACTTGTATCTTCTTCATCCCATTTCTCTTTAAAGTTACCCAAAAGCTTCTTTCCATAGATCCATCCTACTCCAATAACTCCTCCCAAGAATACCCAAGCAATTAAAATTATTGCTCTTCGTGGTTTGGATTTTTCAATAGGCACAGTTACCGGTTCTACTATTGTAAATGCAGGTGTATCTCTTTTTACTTGAATTTTTGCCTGTTCCAACTGTCCTGCTAATTGTTGATAAATACCATTAGCTATTGTCATACGAGTTTGTACTTTTTGTAATGCTACGTTTGGTACGTTACTGGTTAAGTTTTTATACTGGTCGGATAGTTTGGCATATTCTATCTGATGCTGCTCTGCTTCCCGTTTTGCATTATCATAACGTTCCTGAATAAAATCCAACTCTGCTTGCGATTTCTCTACTTTATATGCAATAATATAATGTTGAAGTAAATTTTGTGCTTTTTGAGCTAACTCGGCAGTTACAAAAGGCTCCGGCATAGTAACAGATAAAGTCAGATAACCGTCTTTTTTTTCCACGTATAAGTTTATTCTTTCACTAAAGCCTTTTTTAAGCTCAAATTCTTGCTCAGTCATGGAAATAGGTTTGTCACTTATATCTCCGGGTAAAACAATTTCTTCAGGAGCTTTTCGTATGACTGAAAGTAATAGTCCCGGTAAACCTATAGTGTATTTTTGAATTACACTTAATACTGAGGGTTTGTTGATTTCAGTATAATATTCATAATAAGATACCGGTTTGTCTACCTCACTGAAATGTAAGGGAGTATACATTAATTCCAACATAAATGGAACAGATTGTACAATTTGGGGATATATTATAGGTGATAGCTCTGCACTTTCAGCCATACCTAAATCCAATCCGGCTAATGAAGCTAATCCACTTAATTGTGAAGTCTTTCCTCCGCTCATTTGAGGCACCATCACGGTATTGACTGTATATTCTTTGGGTGATAGTAGGGCAATCAATAAGCCCAAAACTGCACCTACACCTAAAGCTATAAATATGGTTTTACGTCCTGCCCATAAGGTCTTGGCAATTTCCATCAGATCAATGCTGTCATCGTCTGAGTCATATTCTACCTGAGGTGCATCGTAATATTCTTCTGAATTAGTCATAAGAGCTTTTATTATAATCGTTGTAATAATAAAATAAGCGATAGCGTAGAAGTCAGTGTAGCCAAACTACGAGATAAAGTACTTTCCAAATCCACTTTTTCTTTAGGTTCTGCCTCCTTGCGTATTTTTTCAGGATCCATTTGCAGGGTAATGGTAGATCCGGGCTGCACAGTAGGATAATCTCTGAAAAACCAGAAATGCTTGGTTGCCTCCATCTGATTATTGGCATGGGTAACGGTTACGCTGTTTTTGTTAGCATTTTTTTGGAAACCTCCTGCAAATTTGTGTATATACCACCTTGCCGACTTAGGACCCTGATACACCACATTTTTGATTTGATAGTTTTCCGGTGTTTCTGAATATTGTGCCATACGTGTTCCGTTTTCTAAAAGAACCACCACATTTTCTGTACGGCGTATATTGATAACATCACCTTCAAATAAAATAGGATTATGATTGACTTTACTACCTGAGTTCATGGTCTTCTTTAAGTTAATACTGATAAAACCACGTTTATTATATGTACGTATCATTTGTGCTCCATATGGATTGGCATCGTTAAGTAATCCACCGGCTTGTTTGATTACATCTCTTAAAGTGGTTTTATTATTCTCCAATACATAAGGACCTGGATATTTTACCTGACCATTTAATTCTACCACCCTTCCGGTGTTAAATTCGGGAGTCATACGTACTACTACCACATCATATGGTTGTAAACTGAAATGTACAGGTTTGACTAATTGATAACTACTGTCTACCTCTATCGTTATAAGATCCATTTTAACGGGCTCTACAGGAGAAAGAATCTGTCTGAAAATCTCCACTCTATTAAATGCAGCTCCTACATTAAAGCCTCCGGCATTAACCAACAAGTCTTGCAAACTCATACTTGTATCGAAAGTATAGCTTCCTGGTTTTTTAACTGCACCTGCTACCCTTATTTCACCTATATTGGTATATGTAGAATTATCATAAATTCGTAATTGATCTCCGGGTTGTAATGCTATGTTCTGAGCCTGCTCCAATTCAATACGAATATATTCCGTTTCTACCGGGTTCAATAGATTACGACGGAAGATATAAGCAATAGGATATACGCTGGGCTGCAACCCGCCTGCTGTTTCTATTGCCTCCTTAACACTTAGTCTGTCGGTAAAAGCAAAATTACGTGAAAATGGTTTACGCACTGCCCCTAACACGCTGATTTGATCTACATCGGTATAGCTGCTCTTATCGTAAATATTAAGTTGATCGCCGGGTTGTAAAGCCACATGCGCTGCACTGTCTAATTCCAAACGAATATATTCCACTTCAACAGGGTTTAGCAGATTATGCCTGAAGATATATGCTATAGGATAATGACCGGTACGAAGTCCGCCTGCCATTTCGATAGCCTGATCTACTGTAAGCCTGTCGCCTAAAGCCATACTGCGCTCGAATGGTTGACGTACATGTCCTTGTACAGATAGAGTTCCTACATCACTATAAGTTGCCAAGTCAAGTATACGTATATGGTCGCGCTCTTGCAGGCTGAAATCGGCTGCACCTTCATGACCGGGGAAAGCTAAGGTCAGTACTTCACGTGTATTATCGGGGCGCAGACGTTCCAATAGTAAGAAATCGGTTTTTGCACGAAATCCGGGTACTGCCGTTTGTAACAGTTTACTTAATGTTGTATTGGATGTCAGATCATATCTTCCCGGATAATAAACACTCCCTTCAATTTCCACATAACTTTCCATGGGTTTACTGATACTCTTTACACGCACTAAGTCTCCATCCATAAGGGCAACTTTGGTTTTACCTGCCAGTACTTCATTTAGTTTATATTCATAAAGTTTTTCTTCGCCTTGCTCATATCTTTGAATTTGTAGAAATTCAGGATAAGCATCCATATTCAATCCGCCTGCATAACGTATCAAACTTTGTAGATCTTCATTATCTAACATTTCGTATGACATAGGACGTTTTACTGCTCCGTCTATGCTTACTAATTTCTGAGCTACAGGTACATACAAAATATCATTATTCTGTAGTTCAAACTCAAAGCGTTTACCCGGATTCTGCATAAACTCATACACATCCATTACACGTTTGGATTTATCGCGTATCAACTCGATGCGACGTACAGACCCTATTTCAGTCGGTCCGCCTGCTGCTGCTAATGCATTAAAAGCTGAGTTCAGCGCAGACAGGCTGAAACTTCCACTTAAGCGTGTTTCACCAAAGATATTCACCATGATGGTGCGTGCTGTTACTATAGTCACTGCCAATTGATCAGGGCGGAAACGATATGACTTACCTAAGTTATTGCTGATTGCAGAACGAGCTTGAGTTAAGCTGAGTCCTTTTAAGAAGATCTTCGAACTTCCGCTGGGCTGAATGGAGCCATCAACAGCAATACGTTGCTGTATATCCGTTTGAGAATCACCAAAAATACTTATATGGATTTCATCACCGGGACCAAGTATATAGCTATCAGGAGCTTGTGCGCCATCAGTAGTACGAAATACATCTAAGCTCTGGTCGGTAAATAACGAATGCCCATAAATCCTGCGTATACGTCCGGAGCTGGCTTCTTGTGCTTCCTTCTCGGCAGCCGCTGCTTGAACAACCCTTTGTGCAGCTTCAGCCGCAGCTTCAGCAGGGGTAGTTTCAGGTAGTTCTATGCCATCATCTATAAGTGTATTGCTTCCGGCTTCTGACGCAACTGCTTGTGCAGGATTTGTTCCTACATTAATCTGAATAGGTTGTGCAGTAGATTTTTTTTCTGCTTCTAATTCGTCTAATATTGCTATTACTTGAGATTGATAGCGAGGATAATCAGCAGGAGCGATATTATCAGGGTCAATTCCTCTTTCTAATAAACGTGTGCGCACTTCTTTCTCCTTCAAACCTCGCTTCTGTAGCTCACCTTGTGCCATATGCATTAAAGTAGACGATTGTGCTTGAACATTATTTTCAAGCCCCGGCAACTGCACAGGAAGTAATAAGAATAACAGAACTAATGTTTTAATATCAAGTTTCATATGTTTAAATAATGTGTTAATGTGCTATATATTAATCATCCATTTCCACACAGGAATGACCTGAATGGTGTATTCATCGGTTTTAATTATATCCTCTTCATCCTTTAATATTTTAATAGTCTCTTTATTCATTTTGTTAATTTGTCGAATATGCACGACAAGAATATATCAATTTTATCGACTATGCACGATAATAATTTATTTTTTGCGTGAAATAAAATCACATTATCGTATTGGCACATTACCACATTAGCATATTCTCACATTGGCACATCACCGTTTCCCACAGCAAAGCCCCGTCAGTCCCATACGAACCAACCAGAGAAGCTTTAATTTTTAGTTTAAGGTTTATTTAATATTTAATGAATCGCTGCTCTGCAGCTAATATGTTCGCCAAACCAACATCCAGACGCACAATTTGTGCGTATCTACCAATCACCAATCACCAATCACACCTTCACCACCCCATCCAACATCACCTGTGCCTGTAAGCCTAAATCCTTAAGCAGTAATACTACATACTTCTTTTTAATCTTTATCACTTTTCCAACGGTGTCTTTTAGAGCACCGACTGCTATGCGGACTTCATCATCCAATTCTATTTTACAGGCTTTGCCATTAGCATACTCAAGGAATTTGATAATAGCATTTATTTCCTTCTCTCTGATTTCAGTAGGCTTTCCTTCGAAATATATTATTCTTACCACACCCGGCATTTTTACTATATCATATAGTTTATGATGATAGGTATGTATAAACAGATATGAAGGAAATAGTGGCATTTCTACCATCTTAATGCGATCCGACCAGCGGCGCGGACTTAAATGTAAAGGCAGGTAAGTCTTAATTTGTTCGTCCTGTAATTTCTGATTTACTTGCTTCTCAGATCTTGGAGTTGTATAAATAACATACCATTTTTTTACTGCCGTCCTACTGCTTTGCTTTGTAGCCATATCCATATCCATAACCATATTTGCTTCCATACCTCTTCGATTCAATATCTACATCATTTATAACAATATATAGTTTTTGGAGCAAATCATCTTTTTTAATGCTGTTTAAATATTCCAAATTACGTTTATCTGAATAATTGGCACGACAAATATAGAGGGATAGATCGGATATCCTTTTTAGCAGAAAAGTGTCCGATACTGCTCCTATTGGTGCTGTATCCAATACTATATAATCGTATTGATTACGAAGTTCAGATAGTAAATCATCTAATTTAGTACTTAACATCAATTCGTTTGGATTAGGTGGAATAATACCCGCCGGCATTATATTTAAATTAGGGAATTCTGCATTTTGATGTATAAGTTTACTATAATCATTTTCAATGCCCGAAAGGTATGATGATAGTCCCGCCTGATCGGTAATGCCGAAATGTGCTGCTAACATTGGTTTGCGTAAGTCTAATCCTATTAATAAAACTTTACTGCCGGTAAGAGAAATGGATACCGCAAGATTAATACCTACAAAGGTTTTTCCTTCTCCCATCTGTGTGGAAGTTACAAGTATGACTTTTTCCTTAGGATGGTTCATTACAAACTGTAACTTGCTACGTAACAATCTTAACAGCTCCGAGTTTGCACTTGAGTTTGTTTGATGGTCGATAATTACATCTAAATCTTTTTGGTGAGTCAATTCTGCTATCACCGGTACATCTGTAAGTGACTCTAACTCTTTTCTGTCGACAAAAGTGGTTGTAAATAAGAATTTTAAATATAAAAATCCTATTGGTATCAATAAGCCTGCAAATAGAGCAATAAACATTATGATTGCCAATTTTGGTGCTATCTTGTCTGCTCCGTCAGGAGCATCCAACAATCGAGCTTTTGGGATTGTAATAGCCATACTCAGAGATGCTTCTTCTCGCTTTTGAAGTAAAAACATATATAAAGAAGCTTTTATCTCTTGCTGACGTTTTATTTCGAGAAACTCACGTTCTTGCTGTGGTATCTTTTTTAGTTGTGAAGTTAAAAATGCATTCTGATTTTCTAATTCACGTATGCTGATTTGTAAACCTTTGCGAGAAGTAGCTATACTGTTTTGTATGGATTGACGGCTTGATTGTATCTGTAAATCCATGGTCTGCAATGTAGGATTGTTGTGCGATGAACCGCTTGCTATTCTTTCTCGTGATACTAATATTTTATTATATTCCTGTATGACTGCAACTAAGCCTACGTCTGTCAAGCCAAGATTTGGTATCAATGCATATTTATTTGCCGGATCCTGAAGAAAATCTTCAATATATTCTATCAATTGCAACTGTATTTCATTTTCATTGCGTTTCTGGTCATATAAGTTACTTCTTTGTAGAAATAACTCTGCATCAGATTCTATATCAGTAAGTTTGTTTTGTTGTTTGTATGTCTGAAGATTTTGTTCGACATTAGTAAGCTCGTCAGTAAGTATAGCCAAACGACCATCTATGAAAATTGCCGTGAAATTTGCTGATTTGTTGATTTGATCTATTGCATCCTGATTGTATAAATCTATCAATCGGACTAAGAAATCCTGTCCTTTCTGAATATTATTTTCAGAAATTGTAATTATAACTATGTCTCCTTTTTTGGGAACTTCAACAGACATTGTATTTGTCTGATAGTATTTTGCAACTGTAATTGGGTTTTCTATTTTTACTGATATATCATCTTCAAGTACTTGTGTAGGATCTTTTAATGTAATCTGAATTTTACCTGCCTGAGTAGATACAGTAGCAGGGAGTTGTGTGACTTTCAACGCAAATTTTTCTCTTTTTTCCTCTTTAAAAGTTGAACCTTTAATGTAGTAGTATCCATCAGAATTATATGAAATCTTTAATTCAACAGGTCTTTCAATCAGCAATAAATCTTCGTATTCCATCTGTACTTCTATCGGACTTTCATTGTATAGTTCAATAGGTTTTAGATAGGATCTTTTTTCGTAAATATAGTATAGTTGCAAATCATTTACAACTTTCTTAATCAGCTCACCTGAATTAATAACTTGTTTTTCGTTGTATATGTTTGAAGAGTTGCTTGATATGCCATATGAATCTAATTGTTTTAATAGGGAAATCTGACTCATTTGCCCACCTGAATTATCAGCAATCAAGACTGCCGATTTAAGCTGAAATGTATCACGCTGCATACGGTAAGTTAACAATCCTGCAAAGATTAACACTATTGCCGACAACAATATCCAACGCCAATATGCACCATATCTCTCAAAAAGTTCACGCCAGTCGATTGGTTTTTCTATCCTTGGTTGGTCTATCCTGCTTATATTCATTTTAATATATTAATTACTAAGGTTGCTATTGATATTAATGTACCTACAATCGATATAGATATTGATTCGGCCGAACTGATTGCCGATGAACGTGCTTTCGAATCGTTAGGCTCAACATATATCACATCGTTTTGCTGTAAATAGAAGTATGGTGAGTTTACTAAATTCTTATTGCGTATGTCTAACCTTACAGTTTCGCGATTGCCACCGTTTTCGCGTATCAGCAGAACACTGTTTCTTTTGCCGTAGATCGACATGTCGCCTGCCAAAGCAAGAGCCTCCAAAATAGATAGTTTTTCGTTGTCGATAATAAACGAACCCGGTCGCATCACCTCGCCTAATACCGATACTTTGAAGTTTAAATAACGCACTAATATAATAGGTTCTTCGGTAATATATTTAGGATAAACAGCTTCCTTGATTTTCTTCTCGAGCTCTAATTTTGTTAATCCTGCTGCTTTCATCTTTCCTATAACAGGAAAAGTCAGATTTCCTTCCATGTCAACAAGGAAATTTTGCATTCCTAATCCATACGATAAATAACTGCTATTATTGCCGCTATATGTACTTGAAAAATCACCGGCAGGCACCAAAGGTAGATTAAAAGGCATTGCAGCCTCCGGAGTATTAGTGTTGATGGTTATCATAAATAAATCACCCACCTTGATAATTGGTGAGGGGATTGGTGATTGTACCGAATCCGGAAATTCAGCATCAGACCCCGATTGTTGTAAATAAGCCACCTTTTCGTATGATTTACATCCCGAAAGCAAGACAACAACCAAAACAAAACCAAAATTTACTAATTTTCCAAAATTCATTTTTTATATTTTATTTAATTCTTTGTCAATTGTCTATAGTCTATTGTCTATTGTCTATAGTCTATAGTCTATAGTCTATAGTCTATTGTCGTCATTAGCACATTAACACATTAGCACATTAGCACATTGTCTTAATCTCACTTCGCATTTCTAAACGCTTTCATCTTAAAAATTGTTCTCCAAATAATTTCTATATCCCAGTCTAACGACCAATTGTTAATATACTCCTTATCAAGCTCAACTCTTTTTTCCATTTTCCACAACTGCTCGGTTTCTCCTCTGAAACCTTCTACTTGTGCCCAGCCTGTTATACCCGGTTTTACATAATGACGCACTAAATAATCATCAATTAACTTTGTGTATTCTTCTGTGTGTGCGAGCATATGCGGACGAGGTCCTACTACCGACATATCGCCTTTTAATACATTAAAGAACTGCGGAAGTTCATCTATATTGCTTTTCCTGATAAACTTACCAATTTTTGTAATTCGCGGGTCATTATCCGAAGCTTGCTTCTTATCAGCATCCACATTGACAGCCATACTTCTGAATTTATAGCAGTCGAATGTAACTTTATTAACTCCTGTACGCTGTTGAACAAATAGAACAGGACCTTTAGAACTTAGCTTAATAAGCAAAGCAATTATTGGATAAAGCCACGAAAGCACAAAAGTAATTATAATTGTGGAAAAAACCACATCGAAAATTCGTTTCTTTATTTGATTTTCGATAGAATCCATCGGAATTAGTTGAGGATTAATTATAGTTACCTTATTTAGATATTCTACATCATACTCATCTTTATCGACATTATTCTCTTCAGGCACATAAAATAATCGTACACCTAATCTGTTACATGTATCTAATAAATCATTATTCAAGGTGTAGCACGACTTTAATGCATCTGCATTTTGTATTGCTACAAACACTACCTGAATTCTATTTTCTAAAATAACTTTTTGTAATTCGCTTCTTGCTCCTAAGGTTAATTCACTGATAACATCATTGTTATCACTTATATATCCAATAAACATGTAATTCAGAATCGGATTTGACTTGATAATTTTTTCTACTTTGTTCATTGTACGGTTGTTGCCAACAAGTAATGTCCTTTTAACGCGCTTGTTCTTTAAATGAAAATACTTTACGGTGACAAAAAACAGGAAGTTAACTCCTAACTTCCCTACGATAAATATAATACTTGATACAAGAATGTAACCCCATAGATAGCCTACAATCGAAATAAATAACACAGTATTAAACGTCATTAATACCAAAAACATCAAAGAACGATTAAATATTCTTTTAAAACGAACTCTGAATCCTTTTTTACTGAAGATGACTCTCTTCCTTATAAGAACAAACGCAAGAATCCACGAAAAATTTGATATAAGCAGTGAAAGATAAAAATGTTCCCTTACTATAAATGCATTCTTAAATAGTAACAATGCACATAGAGCAAAGATTAGATTTATAAAGATTAAATCTATTACAACAGATATGTTTTGCAATTCATTTTCTCGGGTCCTCATACAATTTTTTTCTTGTATAAATAATGAAAACGAGTTAAAAAACGTGTACTCGTTTCAATAAGTATGCAAAGATAATATTATTTGTGTATTTTTGTGCCTTAAATTACAAACAAAGTTAAAATAAATTTATTATGATAACTAATATTAATTTATATAATTATGGCATCAAGTCATATCTAACGTATGTATATGCTTTTTTGTTCATAGCCGGCAATATAATTTTACCTCAATTGGTGCATATAATACCGAATGGCGGTCCTATGCTTTTGCCGATTTACTTTTTTACTTTATTTGCTGCTTATAAATATGGCTTGGCTACGGGATTGCTGACTGCTGTTCTATCGCCTGTGGTTAATTCGCTTTTGTTCGGTATGCCTGTCCTTGCTTTTTTACCTGTAATCTTGGTGAAATCGGTATTGATCGCTACTATTGCTGCTTTAATCGCATCTCGTCAAAAGACTGTATCAATAATAAGTCTGCTGATTGTGGTTCTGTCATATCAGATTATAGGTTCTCTTGTTGAATGGGCTATTGTAAAGGATTTCTTTGTGGCTGTTCAGGACTTTAGAATTGGTATCCCTGGTATGTTGCTGCAAATTGTAGGCGTATATTTGTTGTTAAAAATTATCAGAAAATAATCTTTGATGGCTCAACATTCTTTTGATGAGGTTCTTACCCGCTTCAGAGAAATTCCTTTTTCTGAGGATTTTGATATTATTGTTGCGATAGCTGATGGTGGCGTTATTCCTGCGGGTATCCTTAATCAGCGATTGAAAGTCAGGCTTGAAGTGCTGCGGATAAACTTGCGTGATAGCAATCATAGTCCGCTTTATGATAAGCCTAAGTTGTTGAGTCCGATTGATTTTGATGTGAAGGGAAAACGTGTGCTGTTGGTAGATGATCGTATTAAATCCGGTGCTACTATTAATCTGGCAAAAGAGCTTATGCATGAGGCTGCGGTTGTGAAAACATTTTCTGTAAACGGCAATGCCGATTATGCGCTATATAATGAAGATTGTTTTAAATTTCCATGGATATTTTAATTTTAAGTAGAGACGTGTCGCGACACGTCTCTACATTTAATACATCATTTTTATATGAAGAAAATTCAAATTAACGATAAAACTTTTAGTCTTTCTATTTCAGAGAAGGAAATTCAGAATGCTGTAGCAAGGGTAGGTGAGGAGATAAATCGAGATCTTGCCGGCTCAAATCCTCTTTTTATTTGTGTGCTTAATGGTGCTTTTATGTTTGCCGGCGACTTGATGAAGATTGTGAATTTCCCATGCGAAATTACTTTTGTGAAGCTTTCTTCTTATGAGGGTTTGTATACAAGTGGTAATGTTAAGGAGGTTATAGGATTGAATGAGAGTGTGGTCGACCGAAATGTTGTTGTGGTAGAGGATATTGTGGATACCGGCATTACCATGGAGCGTATTATTGCATCTCTGGTTGCTAAAGGAGCAAAGAGTATAAAAGTATGTACCTTCCTTCAAAAGCCTGAGGCTCTTCAACGTGATATTGAGGTTGATTATGTTGCCATGAAAATACCTACTCAATTTATTGTGGGTTATGGTTTGGATTATGATGGTTACGGTCGTAACTTAAAAGAAATTTATACTGTCTGCGAAGATTGATTAAGATTGATAAAGATTGGTTTAGTTTTTAAAATTATAATAGGTATAGTTTATTAAATAATGTTGAATGTGATAATTTTTGGTGCTCCCGGTTGTGGAAAGGGGACACAAAGTGAGTTGATTATCGATAAATATAAGTTGAAACATTTCGCTGCCGGTGAATTGCTTCGTAATGAGATTGATAATAAAACCGAAATAGGTGTCGAAGCAGACAGCTATATTTCGAGAGGACAGCTCGTGCCCGATGAGATGATTAATAAAATGGTTGCTCAAACTGTTCAGAGTCTGAATTCTACATATAATGGTATTATCTTCGATGGTTATCCGCGCACTGTTAAGCAGGCTGAAGAACTTGAAAAGATGATGAATGAGGTGGGTAGTTCAACGCATGTGTTGGTGGAACTCACTGTCCCCGACCATGAGCTGATTAATAGATTGCTGTCGCGCGGACTGACTTCCGGTCGGAATGATGATAATTTGGAGGTGATATCCAAAAGATTAGAAGTGTATGGAGCCAAAACCGCTCCGGTTATTGAGTTTTATAAGTCTTTGAATAAATATGTACCTATAGACGGACTTGGTTCGATTGAGGAGGTTAACGATCGTATTGTGAAGGCTATTGATGATTTGTATTAAAAGTGTGTAATATAGTGTTTTATGGCTGAATCTAATTTTGTTGATTACGTTAAGATATATTGTCGCTCAGGCAAAGGTGGTGCGGGGTCTACTCATCTGCATCGTGAGAAATTTGTACCTAAGGGCGGTCCCGATGGCGGTGATGGCGGTCGCGGCGGACATATTATACTCCGTGGTAATCAGCACTACTGGACTCTCATACACCTAAAGTTTGCACGTCATGTATTTGCCGAAGATGGTGGTGCAGGCAGTCGCAGTCGCAGTTTTGGTAAAGATGGTGCCGATAAAATCATTGATGTTCCTTGTGGTACTGTTGTTCACGATGCCGATACGGGCGAGTTTCTGTGCGATATTACAGAGCATGGTCAGGAGGTGGTGCTGCTGAAAGGCGGTCGCGGTGGTCTCGGTAACTGGCATTTTCGCTCTGCCACAAATCAAACTCCACGCTATGCGCAGCCCGGCGAACCTCGTATAGAGAAAAATGTTATCTTGCAATTAAAGGTATTGGCAGATGTCGGTTTGGTGGGTTTCCCAAATGCAGGTAAATCAACTCTTTTGTCGGTGGTGTCGGCTGCTAAGCCTGAAATTGCTGATTATCCGTTTACTACCCTTGTGCCTAACTTGGGTATAGTGTCGTATCGCGATAATCGTTCGTTCGTTATGGCTGATATTCCGGGTATTATCGAAGGAGCATCGGAGGGTAAGGGACTTGGACTTCGTTTTCTTCGACATATAGAAAGAAATTCAATTTTGCTGTTTATGATTCCTGTTGATAGTGATGATATTAAAAAGGAATTTGCTATCTTGTCGACCGAACTTGAGACTTATAATCCTGAACTTTCAAAGAAACAGGTTATTCTGGCTATAACCAAAGCAGATATGCTCGATGATGAACTTATGGAGCAAATGAAAGAGGAACTGCCTGAGGATGTGCGTTATGTCTTTATTTCTTCGGTTACCGGTTTGGGTATAACCGAGTTGAAGGATTTAATTTGGGAGGAACTTAATAAGGAATCAAATAAAATTGTGGAGCTTGTGCATCGTCCTGTAACAGTATTTCCTAAGGGTGATGATAATGACGAGCTTGACGATGATATAACAGATGAAGATGTGCCTGATGGAGATGATTCTGAATATGATGAGGACGACGATGATGATTTTAATGGTGAGGGTTATGATGATGACGACGATGAAGATATCAGTAAATATAAAGGTATTGGTTGGGACGATATGTAATTTATAATGCTTGATCAATCGACTATAGATAAGATTCATGATGCTGCGGTTATTCAGGATGTGGTATCGGATTATGTTACGCTGCGTAAACGTGGTGTCAACTTAATCGGACTATGTCCTTTCCATAATGAAAAAACTCCTTCTTTCAGTGTTTCTCCTGCAAAAGGTATTTTTAAGTGTTTCGGTTGCGGTAAGGGTGGTAATTCTGTGCATTTCATTATGGAGCACGAGCAACTCAATTATTATGAGGCACTTAAATTCTTGGCAAAGAAATATCATATCGAATATGAGGAAAGAGAACTGACGGAAGAAGAGAAGAATATTCGCAACGACCGTGAAAGTATGTTTCTTGTCAACGAGTTTGCTCAGCAGTATTTTTCAAATATTCTTCATAATCATATCGATGGTAAATCTATTGCCATGTCTTATTTTAAAGAGCGTGGTTTTAGAGAAGATATTATAAAGAAATTTCAGCTTGGGTTCAGTCTTGATAAGAGAGATGATTTTACTCAAGAAGCTATCAGTAAGGGTTATAACAAGACTTATTTAGTTAAAACCGGACTTAGCTTAGAATATGAAAACGGTCAGCTTACCGATCGTTTTCGTGAGAGGGTGATGTTTCCTGTTCACTCTATTTCAGGTAAGGTGGTGGCTTTTGGAGGTCGTATCCTGCGCAAACAGGATAATATGGCTAAATATGTCAACTCGCCTGAGTCGGAAATTTACCATAAAAGTAATGAGTTATACGGAATTTACTTCGCTAAAAAAGCTATCGTAAAGGAAGAAAGATGCTTTTTAGTCGAGGGCTATACTGATGTTATTTCCATGCATCAGAGTGGGATTGAGAATGTTGTAGCTTCTTCGGGAACTGCTCTGACTGCGGGACAAATTCGTATGATTCATCGCTTTACCGAAAATGTAACTGTAATCTACGATGGTGATGCTGCGGGTATCAAGGCTTCTTTGCGTGGTATAGATTTGCTGTTGGAGGAGGGTTTGAATATTAAGGTGCTGCTCTTACCTGATGGTGAAGACCCTGATTCATTTGCACGTAAACATAACTCTTCTGATTTTATTGAGTTTGTTACGCAAAATTCAGTTGACTTTATGCGTTTTAAGACTAATCTGTTGATGACTGATGCAGGTAAAGATCCGATAAAACGTGCGAATTTAATTCTTGATATAGTGAAAAGTATTGCTATAATTCCTAATTCGGTTATCAGAGCTGAATATGTGAAGGAATGCAGTACGATGTTGCAGGTTGATGAGGCTATGCTATATCACGAAATCAACAAGTTGAAGAAGAAGAGCGAAACCGATTCGGCTCAAATTGCTACTAAAACTCCGGAAGCAGCAGAGACTTCAAATGCTCCGGTTGTTGCATCTACAACAATAAATCAATCGAATTTATATGTTCAGGAGGAAAGAAATATCTTACAAACTCTGATTCGATATGGTAAGATGAAAATGGTAGATCCAAGTGTGAAGAATTCTGCTGATGAGGCTTGGATAGTTGCAGATTTTATTTTTGAGGAGTTGAATCAGGATCAGTTGATGTTTAGTTCGGATTTACATCAGTTGCTTTTAAAAGATTACGAAAATAATTATAAAAATGATGATTTTGATGCTGAAAAGTTTTTTCTGTATCATTCCAATCCTGATATAGTGAGACTTACGGCAGATTTGATTACAGATAAATATGCACTTAGTAAGATTCATGCAAAAGTGAAAAAGATAGAAAGTGTTGCTGATAAATTGCATGAGCATGTGCCCCGCGTGGTTTATGAGTTTAAAAATAAACTGCTTCTCGAAATGATTAAAACGAAGTTATTGCAACTGAAAGAGGCTTCTGAAACAAATAATTCGGAACGTGTAGATGAAATAATGCAAGAGCTTTCGGTTATGGAGAAAACCAAGAAGGATTTGGCTAAGCAGTTGGGGGAGAGGATAATCATAAAACTGTAGATTACGGTATTTCATAAATGGCAAACTGCGGCGTTGCTTTCGGAGTTCGGTCTCGGTCACATACTTCAGTATGCTCCCTCGTCCTCATCCTCAGCGCCTTGCATTTTATCCATTTCTGAAACACCTTAAGGGTGATATTTAGAGTGAGGAGTTGGTGAATGATGATTGGTGATTGGTGGTAGAGACGCCCAATTTGGGCGTCTCTACATAAACATTACACCATAGACTATTGACCATAGACTATTGACCATAGACTATAGACCACATTAGCACATTGGCATATTAGCACATTAATCACATTAACACATTATTAAACACTGTGATTCTTTTTAATGAAATAATATTCGGTCCGGTTCGTAGTCGCCGCTTAGGTGTCTCGCTGGGGGTTAATCTGCTTCCGGTGGATGCTAAAATTTGTTCGTTCGATTGCATCTATTGCGAATGTGGCTTTAACACAACAACTATCAAGGAATCGCCCATACCAACGCGGCTACAGGTCTACGAGGCTCTTGAGACAAAGTTGCAAGAAATGGTGACTGAGGATTTATATCCCGATAATATAACTTTTGCGGGTAATGGTGAACCAACGCTTCATCCTCATTTTGAAGGTATAATCGATGATACTATTGAACTTCGCAATCGTTATTGTCCAAAAGCCAAAGTTAGCGTACTGTCTAACTCATCTCGTATGCATAAGACTTCGATTTTCAATGCACTATTGAAAGTGGATAGTAATATCTTGAAATTTGATTCGGCTTTTGATGAGACAGTCAGGCGACTTGATCGCCCTGTTGGGAAGTATTTTAATGTTGCATGGCAGATTGAACAGTTAAAAAGATTTGAAGGTAATTTAATAATTCAGACTATGTTCTTGCGTGGGATCTTGGATGATGGTGTAATCGATAACACAACCGAAACGGAACTTAATGCGTGGTTAGATGCTCTGAAAATTATCAAACCTCGACAGGTTATGATATATACTATAGATAGAGAAGCACCGACTAAAGGTTTGGAGAAAATTTCACTTGCCGAGCTTAATCGAATTGCCGATAAAGCTAAGGCTGAAGGGTTTGATGTAATGGTTAGTGATTAGTGATCACCAATCACTAATCACTTATTAAAAAATTATGGCAAAAATTATTCTTGAAAATATGGAGTTTCACGCTTATCATGGCGTTTTTGATTTTGAAAAAACCGAAGGAAATACCTTTTTGGTCACGGCGGTAATGGATTTTGATATTCAAAAGGCGGGTGTAACCGACAATCTTGATGATACCTTAAATTATCAATCGGTTTATGATGTTGTCAAATCCGAAATGCTTATTCCATCTGATTTGATAGAACATATATCTCAAAGAATACTTGGTGCACTAAAAAAACAATTTCCAAAAATTAAGCATCTTACAATTTCCCTGTCAAAGCTGAATCCTCCACTTGGCGGCAAAGTTGAGAAAGTAACTGTGGTTGTGGAGGGATGAGGATGTGTTTATGATTTGGCTTGCTTTTGTGGTATCACGACTTAGAAGTTAATTTCATCTCAATCCACTTTGTAAAATCAAAAACATTGATAAGCTGCATTTCAAATTTATCATTACGGATTTCATGTAATTTTGGTTCGGTTTTATTCCAAAGATGCAACCTTTGAGCCTTATTCAACTCATCAGGAGTTTTACTTATTATTGATAATACCAATTGTTCCAATTTAAAAGTTTTGTCATTATTTTTGATTCCCCTTTTAATAGATCTGATTTCAAACTCAATATAATCAAATTCTTTTTGCTCATGTAAAATCATTAAATGTATAAGTCTAATTGTCCTATATGCAGCTAATTGAAAAATTTGTCTTTCACTCTGCATAATTTGAGTAGTTATTTTTCTGGCTTTTGAATATTCTTTTAATCCAAAATGGGTGATAGATATATATAGTTGAATTTGTATCTGTTTATCCGGATTTAAAAAATTTATTTTGTCGATTATACTTTCTCTATTAGAGCTTATTATTGCTTGTGCTCCTTTGAAATCCCATCTGTCTATAAATGGCAATAATTTATATAAGAATACAACACTATCTATCTGCAGTTTGAAACTAACAGATGAACTTTCTAAATCATTTAATTTATCGATAAAGTAAGTCATTTCATCATAATTGCGTATTGAACGGAGAGTTTTCAATACGCCCTCAATCGTATCTAAATAATACATAGGCGGATTGCTAAGCAAATGCATATTTTGTTCAAACACATTATTAAGTTCATAGTATGAATTAAGAGCAGATTTATAATCTCCTACATGAACTAAATAATTAGATTGAAATAATTTATGATTTTTCTGTATGTCAAAGTTTTCAAATCCCGAACTTGAGACTATACTCATTTCACTCACTACTAAGTCATTCAGATCTTGCTTTTGTGTTTGTGATCTTACAGGTCCCTTATGCAGTATCCTGTATTTCAATAGTTCATATAGAGAAGCGTGTTCGTTTAGCTTTCTGATTTTTTTGATGGTGTCATTTACTTTAAATTGCTTATTTAATAATTCTTTCTCGGTAATATCAGGGAAGTTTAGACTGAGTAAATAGTCGAGTTCCATTTTTTGAGCAATAAACAGTATAGAGTAATTTTCATAATATAACGCATCAGTTTGTATTTTTGTAAGTAACTGAAAACATTCGTTGTAGATTGATTTTTCATATAGGAGCTTAGCATTCATTAACATGTTAAATAATGTGTAATAACTATCCTGGTTAATTCGTAATTGATTAAGTATTGTAAGTAAAGTGTCGAAAAGATAATTTACAGAAGTGTTAAATGCAGCTTTAGGTCTGATTTTTTGAAATTCTGATTTTACCTTTTGAGTATTCATATTTTGATTACTCGAAATTAGCTTATATAAAGCTGAATAATCTGAATCATTATCATATGGAAAAATAACGGTTGAAATTTTTTTCTTTTCTGCTTTTGAAAGAGAATCGATGAGCTGTATTAAAGATGATAATCGAGACATAATCAAATAATGTATTTATGTTAACAATGATACAAAGTTAATAAATATATTTGTAATTATTATAATGGCTGATTTGATGTATTTGTAATTGTCTGATTATAAGCTTTATGTGTCTATATGTGAGTTTGATGTGTAATAATAGAATTGTTATTTATAACAAAATGTGGTTTTTTATTCAATATAAAGATATTTATGTTTGCATTGAGTTTTAGGCATTAATCAAACACTTAATCTAATTTTCATGAATACAAAAAGCATTGTTGTAGTAGGTAGCTGTAATACTGACATGGTTATAAAGTCAGATCGTTTGCCGGTTCCCGGAGAAACTGTTCTGGGAGGTGCATTTATGATGAACCCCGGAGGAAAGGGAGCAAATCAGGCAGTTGCAATAGCTCGTTTAGGAGGAAATGTAAAGTTTGTAGCAAAAACAGGAAACGACCTCTTTGGAAAACAAGCAGTTGAATTATATGAAGAAGAAAATATAAACACAGATTATATGTTTTCTGATAATAACTTACCTTCAGGAGTTGCATTAATAATGGTTGATTCACATGGTGAAAATTGTATTTCTGTAGCTTCCGGTGCTAATGCTAATCTAACAACTAAAGATATTGATAAGGCTCGGCAAGTAATAGAATCATCTGATATTTTGCTGATGCAGCTTGAAAGTCCGATTGAGACCGTTGAATATGCTGCTAAAATAGCGAATGAGAAAGGTGTCAGGGTTGTTCTAAATCCTGCTCCGGCGGCATTTCTTTCAAATGAACTGTTAAAGTGTTTATACACAATTATTCCTAATGAAGTTGAAGCCGAAATGCTTTCGGGAATAAAGGTTAGCGACTTAGAATCTGCCAAACAAGCAGCAGATATCATATCGTCTAAAGGAGTTTCCGTAGTTATTATTACTATGGGAGCCAAAGGTGCAATAATAAAAGAAGGGGAAAGTTTCACATTTGTTCCGGCTAATAAAGTCAATGCGGTCGATACCACTGCTGCCGGAGATACTTTCTGTGGTGCCTTTTGTGTTGGCTTATCAGAAGCTATGTCAACAGAAGATGCGGTTAAATTTGCAACAAAAGCTGCAAGTATAACCGTTACACGAGAAGGAGCTCAAGTGGCGTTGCCATATAGAGAAGAAGTTAAATTTTAATTTATTAATTCATTTTTTATTAATACCATGTTTATTATCAGTAGTTATTCATTAGCTGTCTTGTTTTGTGTTATAACAATGATATGCTGGGGTTCGTGGGCTAATACTCAAAAGATGGCAAGTAAAACTTGGCGTTTCGAACTATTTTATTGGGATTATGTGATTGGTATTCTTCTTCTATCTCTTGTGATGGGATTTACCATGGGAAGCATCGGTGATTCCGGACGAGGATTTATCGAAGACTTACAACAAGTAGAGAGTACTAATTTTTGGAGTGCCTTTACAGGAGGTATTATCTTTAATATTGCAAATATTTTATTATCGGCAGCTATTGCTTTAGCCGGTATGGCGGTAGCCTTTCCGCTGGGAGTGGGTATTGCGTTGGTGTTAGGGGTTATTGTCAATTTCATTGGTGAACCTAAAGGCGACCCCATTATTCTTTTTTTGGGAGTAGCCTTGATTACTGTAGCTATTATATTAAATGGTATTGCAGCGGCTAAAAAGGGTTCTGACCAAAGCGGTCAAAGTAAAAAAGGAATTATCGTAGCACTGATTGCCGGTGTGTTGATGGCATTCTTCTTCCGCTTTGTAGCAAGCTCTATGGATTTACAAAACTTTGTAAGCCCTGAAGTAGGTAAAGCAACACCTTATTCAGCCTTCTTTATTTTTGCATTAGGAATATTCATTAGCAATTTTATTGTAAATACGGTGGTGATGAAAAAGCCATTTGTTGGTGCACCCGTATCGTATAAAGAATATTTTAAAGGGTCATTTAATACACATTTAATTGGAGTATTTGGTGGTGTTATCTGGGGTATCGGTACCTTGTTCAGCTATATAGCCTCTGAAAAGGCAGGTCCGGCTATATCGTATGCATTGGGTCAAGGAGCACCTATGGTAGCAGCTATCTGGGGTATCTTTATCTGGAAAGAATTTAAAGGATCGACGCGAGCAATCAATATCCTGTTAGCATTGATGTTCGTATTCTTTATTGCAGGACTTGCCGCTATCATTATGTCTGGAGCAAATTAAACTGGATCTGTCGGGTTACGACTGTTTGATTTTTAGTTGTAATCTGCTTTTACGTCTACAGAATTATTAACATGTAAGGCTGCAATCACAGCCATATCCGGTATAACTATATATGCATCATTTTCGGAACTATATAATAAGTCTATTCGTGTTATTTGCTTTTTCTTGTGTGGAAGAGGAAAATAATATAGGTATTATAGTTCCTCAACCAAACGATACTACTACCCATGAATACATGAATGGGATAGAGCCTGAGGTGTATGTTGATGCGGGTGTTCCAATCTCTGATATTTATGAGATTTCAATATTGAAAGGCGATAAGAAAGAAAAGGTAGTTGTATTTCAAAGTACTTGTCCTGAGTACGAAGCAGGATACATGAATATGGCTGAAAATGACAAGTTTCCCTTAGATATTTTTAAAGATAGAACCATCAGTTGGGTGAATTTCTCTATGGAGGGAACAGTTACGGTAGAAGTAAAAGTTATTTCTGCAAAAATATCTACAGGGTCTGAAACGAAAGTATTGCCATCCCGGCACCGGATTACTCCTGCTACGAGTGGCAATATTATTTCGTTTACCCTTTCCAAGCCCGGTCAGTATTCCTTGGAAGTCGGTGCTACCGGCTATAAAAATGGCTTAATCATTTTTGCGAATCCGAAAGAAACGGATGTACCTGATAAAAATGCAACCGGAACTAAGGTGTTGGAAAATGCAACAAAAGATACGCTGAGGCAGATAGGGCAATCCATTAATACCTTGTATTTTGATGCCGGTTTGCATGATATAGGTGTGTATCAAGTGCCTTCGAACATTAAGAATATCTATTTAAAAGATGGAGCTTGGGTATATGGAAGTCTGTTGATGGCAGGACGACCCGATGTTAAGATTTACGGTCGCGGTGTGCTTTCTTCCGGAAGACTCAATTACCGTGAATCCCATTGCATTGAAGCTATCAGTGGTAGCGATCGCATTCATTTGGAAGGTATTGTAGTGGCTGATCCCAAGTATTTTGCCGTGCGGTTGATAGGAAAGAATAATACCGTAAAATGGGTGAAAATAATCGGTGGTTGGGTATATAATTGTGACGGCATTGCAGCCTATGAAGGTTCTACCGTTTCCAATTGCTTTATTTGGGCAAACGACGATGCCATCAAGATTTATAGAAACAATATCACTTGGTCGGATATAGTGGTTTGGCAACTCAATAATGGGGGCATCATTCAAATGGCATGGACATCTTCCAATGCTACCAACGTAAAGATAAGTAGAGTAGATGTGTTGCATGCCGAATGGAATAAACCCGGATTTAACAGAGGATTGCTCAATTGCATCGGAAATTACTATCGAGAACGAGATGATGTGTCGGGATTGCAAAAGGACTGGGTAATAGAAGATGTAGTTACGGAAAATGCAGTACCGGTGGTGTTTAACATCACTCCCGATAATTTTACTCCGAATAAAATTCAAGGATTGACTCTGAAAAACTGGAACGTAAAGATGACCATGGATACAGCGTTTGAAAATGAAATTAAAGGTAAGATACCGGCTAATTCGAATATAAAACCGGAGGAGTATTTCACAGGATTTGTATTTGATAATGTGGTATTTAACGGCGTGAAACTAACAGCAGCCAATTGGCTGATTATTACCAAAACACAGGTGGAGAATTTAACGAATCCAATATTTAAATAATCTCACTTTTAGATTTTCGTATGATACCGACAAAAAGACATAGTAGTTTGATGATGATAATGCTGTATTGCGCTTGTCTTCCATTAGCTTGCATGAATTATTATGTAAGCTCTGTAGATGGTGATGATACTGCCGATGGATTGACTGTGTCCACGTCTTGGAAGTCGATGGATAAGCTGAATACTGCCGTGCTTCAACCCGGCGATTCGGTACTCTTTGCACGTGGGTCTCACTATGAGAAAACTTTCTATGTTTTACAATCCGGTACAGCCGAAAATCCGATTGTAATTAGTGCTTATGGAGATGAGTCTTTACCCGCTCCGGCATTTACCAATAAGGTATTCGAACAAGATAACTTTGGAAATTGCATCCGTGTGAAAGGAAGTCACATCATCATCGAAAACCTGTACTTTCATGAAACCACGATTTATGTGGATGGTAACTATGTAACCGACGGCGGGTGGGCAGTGTGGGAAATGGGTGCTTTGTATTTGGATAAAGGTTCGCAACATTGCATCGTGCGTAACAACGAGTTTTACGATTGTCCGGCAGCCATCCGTACCTATTGTGAGTATTCCTTGATTACCCATAACTACATCCACGATTGCAACCGCGTAATGAAAGAATGGAATTGGGGTCCCTTGGGAATTTGGTTTGGAGCCGATAATCAGGAAGCCAGCTACAATCGTATCATTAACTACAGTGCAGTGGACGAACGTATCGGTTGGGCAGGTAATTCAGAAGGCGGTGCCGATGGAGGTGCTTTTGAGGTGGATGATGCGCGTTACCCTAAGTCGAACATACATATTCATCACAACTACACGCGTGATTGTCAAGGCTTTTTGGAAGTAACGTGGACGGATGTATTGCAGAACCCGGACTATAAAGATTTTAAAATCCATCATAATATTGCCGATGATTATCAAACCTTTACTGCTGTATGGCAAGGCAAGAATTTCAGCATAGAAAATAATACGATAGTACGACGTAAGAAGAATGCAGTGGATTGGGGTGTATTTAATATCACAGGTAACGATACCAAAAATTATATCCGGAATAATATCATTGTAACGGAACAGAATATACCTATTTTCAATACAGGAATTAATACTACCTCTTTCCCGAAAAATATTATAGAGAATAATTTATACTTTGCCGCTTCAGGTACCATCAACCTTGGTAAGGAAGGTCCCGGAAAGAGCTTAGTACAAGGTAATCCTTTGTTTGTGAACTATGCAGGTGCACTCCATCCGGAGGATTATGTGCTGCAACAAGGAAGTCCGGCAGTTGGTAAAGGACAAAGCTTAGGATATCTCTTGGATTTCTTTAATGATCCGATACCTACTGATAAAACGCCTGATTTAGGTGCCATTCAAAGGCAGGATGATGCCAATGCGCTTTTGGGTCTTACTTCCGAAGGAGTGAAGATACATAGAGTCAATGATACGCACATTCTAATTCAGAATCAAGGTTTTTCAAATGAAGCATATATCTATAACCTGTCCGGCATGTTGGAAAAGACTGTGAGTTTACAAAACGGGAGTAATTGGATACAGATGTCGAATCATCAACTACATATAGTACATGTAGTTGGTACAAAAGGAAGAATTATATGAGAAGAACAACATTAAAATGGACACTTACACTCTTGGTATGTATGGTACTGCCTACAGGCTGTGTACTCAACTCAGCAACCAAATATCCTACGCAACATACCCTATCCGTAGAAACTTTGCAAGATAAGATTAAAGGGGGATGGGCAGGTCAGGTGATTGGTGTAACTTACGGTGGACCCACCGAGTTTCGCTATAAAGGTACGATGATACAAGATTATCAGCCCATTGTATGGTACGATGGCTATATCAAAAAAACGATGGAAGAAGATCCGGGTTTGTACGATGATTTGTACATGGACCTAACCTTTGTAGAAGTGTTTGAACGCTTGGGTTACGATGCGCCGATAGATTCCTTTGCGCATGCCTTTGCTCACGCAGGATACAAGCTATGGCATGCCAATCAGGCGGCACGTTACAACATTCTTCAAGGGATGAAAGCACCGGATACGGGTCATTGGTTGCATAATCCACATGCCGACGATATTGATTATCAGATTGAAGCCGACTTTGCAGGCTTGATGTCGCCGGGAATGCCGAATAATGCTTCTGACATCAGCGATAAGATAGGTCATATTATGAACTATGGTGATGGCTGGTACGGAGGAGTTTACGTAGGTGCTATGTATGCCTTGGCATTCGTCTTTGATGATATCAATACTGTGGTGAACGAGGCATTGAAGACCATACCTGTGCAGAGTGATTTTTACAAATGCATGCAGGATGTGATACAATGGCACAAGCAATATCCGAACGATTGGAAGCAGACTTGGTTTGAATTGGAAAAGAAATGGTCGTCGGAAATAGGTTGCCCCGATGGTGTGTTCGATTCCTTTAATATCGATGCAAAGATTAATGCTGCCTATATCCTGTTAGGACTTTTATACGGTAATGGCGATTATGGTAAAACCCTTGAAATTTCGACGCGTGCCGGTCAGGATTCGGATTGCAACCCGTCCAATGCCGGAGGTATATTAGGTACGATGTTGGGGTACAGCAATATCCCTGAATATTGGAGAATGGGATTGAAAGAAGCGGAAGATTTGGATTTCAAATACACGGATATGTCCTTGAATAAGGTGTATGAAATAGGCTTGAAGCATGCCAAAGACATGATTGTGCGCAATGGAGGCAAGGTAGATGCTAAACAAGTGACCATCAAGGTGCAACAGCCTGAAACCGTGCGTTACGAAAAAAGCTTTGAAAACATGCATCCCATCGAATTGAGGGAGATAAAGCAAAATATAGCGAATGAATTGGTAATTGAGTTTGAAGGAACCGGCTTTGTATTGAAGGGTGCAGCACGAAAAGTCAATGCCAATGCACCGGAAAAGGTTCTCAACGCTACCCTCTATATCGATGGAGAAGAAGTAGAGAAAGCATTGTTCCCGACCGACTTTACAACCCGTCGCTTAGAGCTATTCTGGAAGTATCAATTACCCCAAGGAAAGCATACTGTGAAAATAGTAGCAGATGATTTACCGAAAGGATATTATTTACGGGCACTCAATTGCCTGATATATACCGATGAAAGCCATTAGGCTATACCTATTCAGTTATAAGATGCTGCTTATTTCTGAAGATATAAAAACTGATAGACAAGTTTATAGGACCATAGAAAAATAAAATGTAAACGTATGAGAAACATCCTGAATGTATTTTTATTGTTTCTGGTTTCTTTCTTTTCCAAAGGAGCCACTAAAAAAGCGAATGTAATAGTTATTTTGTCGGATGACCAAGGTTATGGCGATTTCTCGTGCCACGGAAACCCCATACTGAGAACACCCAACTTGGATAAGATGCACGATGAGGGAGTACGGTTCAGCAATTTTCATGTATCGCCGCTCTCTACACCTACACGTGGACAGTTACTCACCGGCTTAGATGCCATGCACAACAAGGCAAGTACCGTACTTAACGGAAGCTGTATGATGCGTAGAGACATCATCACCATGCCCGAAGTGTTTAAAGAAAATGGGTATCAAACCGGTATCTTCGGAAAATGGCATTTGGGAGATAATTATCCCGACCGTCCGATGGACAGAGGATTTATTAAATCTCAATGGATAAAAGGCTGGGGATTACTTTCGGAAATGGAGTTCGACAACGATTATTACCGCACGCGCTATATGGATAGTCTGACGGTAGTTCAATCCGAGTTGTATTGTACCGACCTGTGGTTTAAAAATTCGATGGAATGGATGGAAGAAAAGCAGGATAATGATGAACCTTTCTTTACCTACATTGCCTTGAATGCTCCGCACGGACCTGTGTATGCACCCAAAGAAGATTACCTCTCGTATTGCAAGACCTTGGACGAAAAGACCGCCCAATTCTTAGGGATGGTACAGAACATTGATAAGAACGTAGGTGAATTGATGCAATGGTTAGATGCAAGAGGACTGAAAGACAATACCTTAGTGGTATTTATGAACGACAATGGGGGAACAGGTGGTGTAGACGTGTTTAATGCCTATATGCGCGGACAAAAAGGGGATATCTATGATGGCGGTCACCGTGCAGCTTGCTTTATCCAATATCCCGAAGGCGGATTTGGTTTGCCTCGAACGATAGATGCAGCAGCAGAAATTCAAGATTTGCTCCCTACCTTTATTGATTTGTTCGGCTTAGAGTTAGATTCTCAGCATCAATTTGATGGGGTGAGCTTGAAGCCGGTATTGAAAGGTCAAGCACTTGCCGATAGGAAGTTTGTGGTGCAGATAGGTAATCACGTAAATCCGGCCAAGTACAATTCGGCAGTGGTATGGAATAACTGGCGATTAGTAAAACAGGATGAACTCTATGATTTGACCAATGACCCGGGACAACAAACCAACGTGGCTTCTCAACATCCCGATATTGTGAATGAGATGAAGAATTACTACGAAGGATGGTGGACTACGGTAAATGATCCCAATGAAACATTTATTCCGTTGGTAGTAGGAAATCCAATCTCGAATCCGGTGATTTTAGCCAGTTCCGACTGGATAGGTACCGGTCCTAATACCCAGTGGAATGTTGCCTTAGCCAAAGACGACCCGAATGGATACTGGATTATCGATGTAGCAACAGCAGGTACCTACCGTTTGGAGCTAAGCAGGTGGCCCTTCCACCTCAATCGACCTTTGTCGGAAGTAGGTCCTTCGGTAGCTGTGGGCGGTACAAGCATTCGTCCGGGTAATTCGCTTGCCATCAAGGCGGGAGCTGTTTCACTTAATAATCAAGCTGCTGTAAGTGCAAATGCTGCTGCCAATGCTACCAAGATTACGATTGAAATAGATATGCCTCAGGGTATTAATACCTTAAAAGCCTTCTTTAAAGATAAAAGCGGGGCGTATTTGACCGGAGCGTATTATGTACGAGTTGAAAAAATTTAAACGAATTCAAATCTATTCAGTATGAACAAGATAATGCCTATAAAACATATTTTCCTACTTGCTTCGTGCTTGTGGCTGATGCATGGCTTAGCCTTAGGACAGGCAGTAAGCGGTAAAGTTACCGATGCAGCTACCCATGAAGAATTAATAGGTGCTACGGTGATGGTGAAAGGTACTACTACCGGGTCTATCACTGATTTTAACGGAGTGTACCGTATTGATGCACCCAAGGGAAGTACTTTGGTGGTGAGCTATATAGGGAAGGAAAGTGTGGAGATTAAAGTTACTTCCAATAAACACGATGTGGAACTTAGAGATAATTCTTTCTCTATAGATGAAGTTGTTGTGGTAGGCTATGGTACACAGAAAAAAGAAAGTGTGGTGGGAGCTATAGCTAATATTAAAGGTGATGATATAGCTAAGATTTCTGGTGTAACTAATGTTTCCAATGCACTTTCAGGAATGGTTCCCGGACTTACTACCTTGAACTATAGCGGTAAACCCGGTCAAGATGATGCACAATTACTCATCCGTGCCAAATCGACATGGAACGGTATGGAACCGCTTATTTTGGTAGATGGTATTGAGCGCGATATGAATAATTTGGATGCCTTTGAAATAGAAACCATCTCTGTATTGAAAGATGCTTCCGCCACTGCCGTATTTGGGGTACGAGGAGGTAATGGGGTTATCTTGGTAACTACCAAAAGGGGTAGAGAAAGTAAGCCTAACCTTCGTGTAAATGCCAACGTAGGGATGAAAACGGTATCTAAAATGCCTGAATTTGTTAACTCATATGAAGCACGCTGGATGCGGAATCAAGCTATCGAAGCACAGGTACCTGTTGACCCGACTACATGGGGATATATCACTCCGGTAGCTGAACTAAAGCATTTCAGAGATCAAGATTTACCATATCAATTTTCTGATATAGATTGGAGAGATGAAATGCTGAGAAAGCAAGTGTGGTCACAAAAGGTAAATTTAGATATCCGTGGAGGTACCAAATTTTTGAAGTATTTTAACTCTATATCGTATTTATATGATGGTGACGTATTAAATTCCCATGATTTCGGTCAAGGCTATATTCCGAAAAACGATTATGCACGGTTTAACTTCCGCTCCAATTTCGACTTCCAACCTACTCCTACAACAACATTCAGTGTAGATATAGACGGAGCTTCAGGGAAAGAAAATTCGATGGGTGCCGAAGCCTACTTGATATGGCCTGGTGTTTATGGAAAAGGTCCAGACGATTATCCCATTAGATACGAAGACGGTACCTTTGCTAATAACTTGGCAGGTTACAATATGGAAAATCCGGTTGAGTTATTAAATTATGGAGGTATGACTACCAATACACGAACAGATATTAATACCACATTTTCATTCAAACAGCAACTCGATTTTGTGACTAAAGGATTAACCTTGAATGCAAGAGTTAATTTTCAAAATTATTATTTTTCTGAAGGTCCCAATATAGCAGCATCGCGCATGGCAACAAAATACATCGATTGGCGAAGTGGTAACGAAGTGTGGAATTATCCTACAGCTTATTTGAATTCAAAACATGGTTTCGACTTTATTACACAAAAGCCGTCTATTACATCAGAAACAGCTAAGAACAATGTATATCAGAATTTGATGTATCAGACATCATTGGACTATTCAAGAAATTTTAAAGGTGGTCATGATGTAACCGGACTGTTCTTGTTTAAACGACGTGAAAGTTCTACCGGAGCAAACTTCCCTTCTTATCGTGAAGAATGGGCTGCCCGTGTGACTTATGCTTATAAAAATACCTACCTGTTTGAAACTAACGGAGCCTACAACGGTTCGGAAAAGTTCGACAAAGGACATAAGTTCGGATTCTTCCCCTCCTTGGCTGCCGGTTGGGTTCTTTCCAACGAATCTTTTATGAAGCCCACTCAATCCTATATAGATTTCATGAAACTTCGTTACTCGTGGGGTAAGGTTGGGAGCGACAACAATATACCCAAGTGGTTGTATGTGTCGCAATGGAAGCAAGTTACCAACAGTGCTAAAGTAGGATATCCTCAAGCAGGTGTTCCACCTTACACCTCTTACGATATAAGTAATATTGGTAACCCTGATGCTCGATGGGAAACGGCTACCAAGAATGACATTGCTTTTGAAGGTATATTCCTGTCGAATCTTTTGTCTGTAAATTTCGATTACTATTGGGGCAATCGTGTAGATATCTTTATGAGTGCCGAACAACGTAATATTCCGCCTTGGTTTGGTGCCGATCCGGTAGCAGCCAATATCGGACAAACCAAAGAACATGGGTGGGAATTGGAACTAAAGTTTAAAAAATCAACTTATTTTAAATTGAATTATTTTGCATCGGCAGCTATTTCATATGCTAAGGATGAAGTGATTTACCGCGAAGATCCATTCTTGTTACCGAGTTATCAGAAGAATGAAGGCTATCAAATCGGACAAACCCGCAGTTATTTAAATGAAGGGGTGATTCAATCGTGGGACGAAATGTACACAGGTGTAATGTGGCTTAATAACCCTCAGTCTATGCCGGGAAATTTCCGTCAAATCGACTACAATGCCGATGGATATATCGATGCTAACGACTGGGTGCCTTACGGATATCCCGACCATCCGCAATATACCATGAACTTTACGGTGGGTGCCGACTACAAAGGATTTAGCTTGATGATGCAGTTGTATGGAACCACCAACTCCACCCTTGCCGAATGGGTATATGAATACAGCGGTCCGTACTATGCTTCGGTCATCGAACGCGGATTGTACAACGATGTGTGGCTTCCGGGATATGACAAGAGTGGTTCGTACAAACAACCTTCTTTCATGTATTCGGCAAACAGTAACGGGAATTATTTCAATAAAGATGGAACGATGTGGCGGTTGAAAAATGTGGAATTGGCGTATCAATTCCATCCTAAAATGTTAAAAGAAGTCGGTATAAATTCATTGCGTCTTTATGTCAACGGATACAATCTATGGCTTTTCTCTCATCTGAATGAAGATAGGGAAACAGGTGGTATCCGAAATACCCACGATCATGCCGTGAAGTACCCGATGACGAAAACAGTAAATGCCGGATTAAATATTGTGTTCTAACAGCTTATTAAATCGAATCGATATGAGACAGTTTAAAACGATACTTAGTAGTATTTTATGTTCGGTAATCTTCCTTACCTTTTATGCCTGTGAAGATTATTTGGATAAGACACCTGATTCTGATTTAACAGAAGAACAGGTATTTGGAAATTACAGTAAATTTCAAGGTTTTGTTGACCTCTTCTACGGAGATCAGCGTTTGATACATTACACGCAGGCTCTTACCGGAAGTTTGGATCTGGGAGATGATGTGGGATGCAATAAGAACTTCCCTGTTACCTATAATATCCCTCATGGTAACTATTGGTGGGTATGGCAAAACTATCATCAGAATATCTTTAATCAACACGATGAAAGTATTGATAAGGATAAGCGTTCGGGTATTTGGACAGGAGGATGGTATAATATCCGCCGGGCAAATATGGGTTTGCATTTCTATGATTTATTGATTGATGCCACCGATGAAGAACGTAAGTTGATTCGCGGACAACTCTACTTCTTCCGCGCATGGAATCATTTTGAAATAGCACGTAGCTGGGGTGGATTACCTTATATAGACACCTACCTCAAGGCGGATGACGATATGCATTTGCCTCGCCTAAGCTATCATGAAACCTTGATGCGGGTGATTCAGGATATGGACAGTGCTGCTGCTTGTTTGCCTGCCGATTGGAACGAAACCGCTCAAGGGGCAATTGCTCTGAATTCGGCTGTCGGACGTGTGACCAAAGGTGCTGCTTTGGCAGTAGCATCCCGTGCTTACCTCTATGCAGCCAGTCCGCTCGCTACAAAAATGCGTACCGGTACTGCCGAATACGATCATGAGTTGCTCGAAAAGGCAGCAAAGGTTTCGTGGGAGGTGATAGAATTAGCTAATCAAGGAGTGTATGAGTTGGTGCCATGGAGCCAATATTTAGAAAACTTTGCAAGTAACAAAGCAGGTAGTAATACCATCTGGACCAAAGAATTGATATGGTCGCGCCAAAAGTCAGGCACCGGACCTACACAAATCGATAATGCTATGGGACGTATCCACAACAGTCAACGCTTTGGCGGTAATGGGGTAGTTACCTCTGCTACAGCAAACATGGTCGATTTGTACGAAACCGCTACCGGCTACGACATCAACGATGCACCGGCTCCCGACTACGATCCGTTGAACCCTTGGGCACACAGAGATCCACGCCTCTTAACCACTATCTTGGTGGATGGGGTGAAATGGGTGGAAAAGGATAATAATGCTGCTGCCTACATTCAATTGTATTCTGCCGGAGGTACCAGTGCTTCGGGCGCAGGCTTGGACATGGACCCCGGAACTACCTCAGGTTCTATTACAGGTTTCCTAATCCGCAAGTACATTCCTTATGGAGTAAATAATAAGGATCAAAAATGGGCACAGTACCGTTTCCAAATTCCATTTATCCGGTTGGCAGAGATATATCTGAACTATGCCGAAGCCGTAAATGAATTGTACGGACCTAAGGGAGTACCTCCTTTTGCACCATTGACTGCTGAAGATGCTATTAATACCATTCGTAGAAGGGTGAAATTACCGGTAGGAGAGGATATTACCAAACCTGTGGAGTTGTTTACCTACGGAAATGAATCCCTTCCCGATGTGTTGCCTCAATATACGGCTACCAAAGAATTGTTTAGAGAGCGCATTCGTAACGAACGTTCGGTAGAGTTAGCGTATGAAGGTCATCGCTGGTTCGACCTGCGTAGATGGTATGTGGCTCATTTGCCTGAGCATAAAATCCGCTACAAGTTGATTTTTGATAAAAACCATACTTACTTCAGAAAAGAAGTATTGTTCGAAGGTATCTTTGAAGAAAAACATTATTGGCTTCCTTTTAACAGGAATGATGTAAACCAATACGAAGGATTCAAGCAAAATCCCGGTTGGGAGTAATATTAATCATTACGTAAAGAATTTAAGATATGTATAAATCCAAATTAATATTAGTAGGCTTACTAACCGGCTTGTTGCTACCCCTTGTTGCCATACAGGCACAGAAAAGGGCTTCCAAACAACTTATCAAAGTGACGGCAAGTATTGTCGATATGGAAGGTAATCCGGTAACAAACGCTGCTATCTTTGCTCAGGAAGGTAAAGCAACTACCTTGAGTAACCAGCAAGGGCAATTTACCATCGAGTCGGAGGCAGATGGTAATATATTGATTGAAGCTACAAGCTACGAAAACAGAATAGTAAAAGCCTCGGATGCTGCCAATCAAAAGATTCGAATGCTTCAAGCAGGCTTTCATTTAGGTGAAAAAGACAAGGTGCAGGTATCTTTCGGCGAGTTAACTAAACGAAGGGTAACAGGTGCTGTTACCGAAATCAATGTGAAAGATCTTGAAGATCGATATTCGGCATGGAACTATTCATTGCTACTGAAATCGGAAGGTTTCGGATTGCTCGGTTCGGGAAATATTCGAGGTACCGGAAGTACCATTGTCATCGACGGCTTGGTGCGCGACGGGAGTTCTTCCGTATCGGCATTGAGCGACTTGATGAACTCTACCGAAATAGAATCTATCACCTTATTGAAAGACGTAACTTCACGGCTATTGTACGGCTCGCTTTCCGATGCAGGTGTGTTGATGATTAAGACACGACGTGGAGAAGCCTTGAAGCGTCAAATCAATATTAAGTACGAAGGATCGGCAGGATATTCATTGGGCTATCCTCAATATTTGGATGCTGCGGAATATATGTTTCTGTACAACGAAGCCCTGAGAAATGACGGATTGCCGGCTAAGTATTCCGACGAGGAAATACAAAATACGAAAGATGGCATAGACCCTATTCGCTACCCCAATCAGCAGTATTTTAATAATACCTTCCTTTCAAAGGTAAAACCGCAACACCGCTTGAATGCTGAGTTTAGTGGTGGAAATCAAACTGCCCGTTATTACCTGAACTTCGGATGGTATAATACTAATTCTGTGCTGACCTTGGGTGAGTCTGATAATCAAACTACCAATCGCTTTAACGTGCGTGGTGCAATCGATGTGCAGGTAAACGACTATATCAAAGTAAATGTAGGTGCTTTGGCGTATTTTAACGCCTACCACGGTGCCAATTATGTGAATCAGAATTTTTGGAACTTGGCAACTTCGGAACGTCCGAATGCCTATCCTTTCCTTATTCCCATCGATAGGGTAGTGGCAGCCGACCAAAAGCTGATTGAAGATGCCTATGCTCAAAAATCGGTAATCGACAATGCCTACCTGATTGGAGGTACTTCGCTGTTTACACAAAATATATATGGTGATTTGTTGTTAGGCGGATATAATAATACCATCGATAGAAACTCGGAAATCAATATCGGAATCGATATCGACTTAGCGCGTGTATGGAAAGGATTGACCTTTAAGAGCTATTTCGGTTACGATAACTACAATGCCTACCGTATTGCTCAAAACAATAGCTATGCAGTGTATGAACCCACCTTTAATAATGTGGACGATAGTATCTCCATTAAGGCAGTCGGGGTGAATAACTTCGTAGGTTCGCAAAGCATCGGTGGTGTTAACTTCTACCGTCGATTAGGTTGGTCGAACACCTTGAATTATTCCAATACATGGGATAATGTACATGCATTGGATGTAACAGTTATGTCTTTGCTATCTACTTATAAGCAGAACCTGTCCATGTACACTGAAAAAGCCATCAACTTCGGTTTTCGTGCCAACTATGCATACAATAATCGCTATGTAGTTGAAGTAGATGGTTTAATGGTTGGATCGCCTCGTTTTACCAAAGAAAACAGGTGGGGATATTCTCCGGCTGTAGGACTTGGCTGGATAGCTTCCGAAGAAGACTTTATGGCGGATGTTGACCCAATTGATTATCTGAAAGTGAAAGCATCTTACGGAAATACCAAAACAGACTTAGACGATGCCTTAGCAGATTATTACTTGTATCAAAATGTTTATAACATAGGTGGAAACTATAATTATGGCGATGGTATCGGACAGAACAGCTACTTGACAGTGCAAACCGGTAACCCAAATATCTCGTGGGTACAGCGCAATGAATTGAATGTAGGTATCGAAACGGCGGTGTTGAATAAATCTTTATTTGTAGAAGTCAATTATTTCAACAGTACGCGTTTCAACGAAATTCAAAAGTTGACTAATACCTATCCTCAATTTATGGGAGGCAATAATTTCGTCGCATTTGAAAACTATGCAAAGCGTGTTCAACAAGGGGTAGAAGCCGATGTGCGGTATTCAAAACAATGGGGTGACTTTAAATTGGGTGTTGATTTTAACTTCATTCACTTGGTACCTAAGAGGGTATTGATTGATGAATTGGATTATGGTCCCGGATTGGAATACAGACAACGTCAAGGGAAAGACAATGATGCCATGTGGGGCTTGGTAGCACTTGGATTATATACACAGGATGAGATAGATTTAATCAATGATCCGGCAGATGTAACCATACCCAAACCAAGCTTTGGAGCTGTGAATGCAGGTGATATCAAGTACGAAGATAAGAATGGCGATAAGATTATCGACGAGAACGATATACAAGCAATAGGGAATAGTCAACCACGCTTCAATTACGGATTGAGAATTAATTTAGATTACAAAGACCTCAGCTTATTTGTGTTTGCTGCTGCCGAAACGGGGTATACCAGATTCCAGAATAACTCTTACAGTTGGGTGTACGGAGAAATGAAATATCCTACGCATTTGGTAAATCGTTGGGCATACGATCCTGCTTTAGGTATAGATACGAGAGCCACGGCTACCTATCCGCGGTTAACTACTAAGAATAATTCCAATAATTTCAGAAATTCAACCTACTGGTTAACTTCACGGGATTATTTCAGTATTCCTGCCGTGCAGCTTTCGTACAATTTGCCACAATCCATTCTACCCAATAATGTGATAAAGAAATGTACGATTTACGCACGTATCGATAATTTAATTACGCTCTCGAAGGATAAATATGCCACTTTGAATGTGGGTAATTCTCCTCAGTTGCGGATGTATGATTTTGGCTTAAAAGCAAGCTTCTAATTTTTAAATGGAAAATTATGAAACGATTTAACGTTACTAACACAGCAATCTTCTCTTCTATACTTGCCTTGTCATTGTTGATAACTACGGGCTGTGATGATTTTTTGACTCCCGATAAGGACAATATATATACAGAGGATGAAATTATAAGAGACCCATCGATGGCGGAAGGAGTACTGCTGAATGCCTATTCGAATATCCCGAACTCCACCGGTTTTTCGGAAGTAGCAACCGACGATGCCGTCTCGAACGACAACTCGAACAACTACCGCTTGGCTACCAACGGCGAGTGGAAATCGACCAACAATCCCTTCAATGTATGGGGTGGTTCATATACCAATATTGCGTATACCAATCTCTTTTTGAATATTGTTGACCGTGTGAATTGGTCGCCTATGAGTGAATGGAAAAATGAACATTTCCGCAAACGCTTAAGGGCAGAAGCCTATGCTTTGCGTGCCTTCTATGAATTTAGGTTGTTGCAGGTACATTCGGGCTACGATGAGTCGGGTAACCTGCTTGGCTTCCCCATCACAAATACAGCAGTAACTATCAATGATGATTGGAAAGCCATGGGCAGAGATAGTTACGAAGATTGTGTCAATCAGATTGTAAACGATTTGGACGAAGCTATCAGTGAACTGCCGGATACCTGGTCGGATGCTCCCGGAGCAGACCCTGATAAAGGCACAAAAGATGCAGTATATGGAAGTCGGTTCTCCAATAGAATCAGCAAACGTGCTGCACAAATGCTTAAAGCGCGCACCCTGCTTCATGCGGCAAGTCCTGCTTTCAATCCGACCAATGATGTGGTAAAGTGGGAAAAGGCAGCCGATGCAGCAGCTGAGATCATAGATGCTTTCGGAGGGCTTGCTAATGTAAAGAATACTCGTTTGGAGTTCTACCTCAATGAGAATAATGCCGATATACTTTGGCGTAAGGATTATTCAAATGCACGTTCGCTCGAAACCGACAATTTCCCACCTTCTTTGTTTGGAAATGGTAGAGTTAATCCTACTCAAAACTTCGTAGACGAATTTCCAACTGTAGACGGTATGCCTCTCAGCACAAATCCGATAACTTACGATCCGGCTGCACCTTATGCTAATCGCGATCCTCGCTTGGCAAAGTATGTAATCACCAATGGTGCAAGTCTGAAGAATACGGTAATTAATACGGTGAATGGTGCAAAAGACGGTATCAATATGCTGGCAGGAGCTTCTACCCGTACCGGTTATTACTTAAAGAAACATATGAACGCTAATGTGAACCTAACTCCCGGTAACTTAATTTCTCAACGTCGATTTGCCACACTGATGCGGTATACGGAAGCATTTATGATTTATGCCGAAGCTGCCAACGAAGCGTGGGGACCCGACGGAAAAGGTACACATGCCTATTCGGCGCGTGAGGTCATAGCTAAGTTCAGAGAAACTGCCGGTATTGCAACGGATAATTATATTGGCACCGTCAATACTAAAGAAGATATGCGTAAGTTGGTTCGATCCGAACGACGTATCGAACTATCATTTGAAGGTTTTAGATTCTGGGATATCCGTCGGTGGGCAGATACAACTCTGATGAAAGAAAGAGCAAGAGGTACGCAAGACGGAGGACTAACCTCCTTTGAAGTAGAATCGCGTGTGTTCGATAATTATATGATTTATGGTCCTATACCGGATTCGGAATATAGAAAGGGCTTAGTACAAAATGCAGGATGGTAATTTAAAATATTAAACGTATGAAAAGAGTAATTTATGCTTTAATTGTCTTGGTGTTGACAGCTTGTTACAATCAAGAACAGATGTTTGATGATAACGAGATTCAAGCCATCTATTTCCCCTTTCAATACCCTGTTCGTACCTTATCCTTAGGTAACGACAGATTGGATAATACATTGGACAAACAACACCAATTTAATATCGGGATAAGCATTGGCGGATTGTATATGGAGAATCGTAAGAATTGGACGGCAAATTTTGAGGTGGATAATACCTTGGTCGATGATTATTTAGTAAACGCCAATGGCGATACCTTAAAGATTTTACCGACTGCCTATTACTCCTTAAACCCTACATCTTCTGTGGTAATACCCAAAGGTTCTTTTGCAGGGTTGATACGGGTACAACTAACGGATGCCTTTTTTCAAGATCCGATAGCCATACAAGGGAATTATGTGATACCACTGAAGATAACCAGCTCGCCCGATGATGTAGAAATTCTGCGTGGTGAACCGGTAGAAGACTTGGTAAATCCGAATAGACATGTACTCTCCGATTGGGATGTGATACCCAGAGATTATACCTTATTCGGAATCAAGTACGTAAATCCTTATCACGGTTCGTGGTTGCGACGAGGCAGAATGGAAGAAAAAGATGCGTCGAATAACTTTGTGCGTGCCGTGGTATATCGTGCCGACTTTGTTGAATTTGACGATGTGGTAACGTTAACTACGACCGCATTAAACCAAGTGACAACTCAACTGAATGTAGAAAATGACAAGTGGAACATCGCCTTGGATGTAGATGCCGATAAGAACATTGTAATATCTACCTTGGCAGGCTCTCCGGTGACGGTTAACGGCACCGGCAAGTATGTAGAAGGTGGAGATACATGGGGAGGTACGCCGGAAGAACCTACTCCAAGAGATGTATTACATTTGAATTATAGCTATACGCGTAATAACGGAAACGTGTGTGAAGTATCGGATACCATTGTGTTCAGAGATAGAGGAATTAAGGTAGAAGAAGCACGTCCGGTTTTAAAATAAAAAAGAATGAGGATATTGAGGATAGTAAATATTGTGTTGTTTATCAGCTTGAGTACGGGGATGTGTTTGCATGCTCAAACGGTGAATATGCACCTGTGGGCAACGGGCGAAAATCATAATAAGCCGGTGAAAACCGTTCCCTTACTCGACGGATATACCTTGCAAGACAACGGCGATGATGTGTTTAACCGCTATGGCAGTGACTCGCGCATCCGAACCGATGCTACCGGATTTTTCTATGTCAAGAAGATTGACGGCAGATGGTGGTTAATCGACCCCGATGGCTATGCAGGCGTAAACATGGCTGTTACCAGCTTACCGGATATGACAGGTACTAAAGCTGCGTGGGCATTTAATATATTACGCAAAAACGGATACAATGGTACCGGTAATTTCTTGGCAAAGGAAGCCATGACACGTAATGAACACAATGCCAACTATGCTGATAAGATTTCATATACACGTCGTAAGAACTTCTTTGCCAACTATATGACTACCCGTCAAACTACCTATACTACCCCCACCTTAGTGAAAAATAATCCGGGAAACTACATCACCGTATTTGATCCGGAGTTTGAGAGCTTTGCAGATAACTTTGCTTCGACCTTTGCGAATTACAAAAACGAACGCGAACTGATGGGGTATTTTTCCGACAATGAAATCAACTTCAATGAAGATCAGTTGAAACTCTTTTTACGGGATTTGCCTACTACTGATCCTAATTATATGGCTGCTCAGAACTATATCGACTCCAAGGGAGTGGATAAGAATACCCTGCTTGCCAATTATGGTAATTACACAGCCATGCAAAACGAGTTCTTAGGAATGATCGTAGAACGCTATTTCAGTGTAGTACGCGCAGCAATCAAAAAACACGATCCCAACCATCTGTACTTAGGTTCCCGTATTCACGGAAAGGCGCGTAACTCTGAAGTATGTGTGACCATGGCAGCTAAGTATTGCGATGTGGTGGCAGTCAATTATTACAACTATGTATTTCCAAGCGATCAGATTGCAAGTCCGCAGAAATGGGGCAAATGGTTGGCAACTTATGATACACCTGCCATCGTGACTGAATTTTATGCAAAAGCTTATAACGCAACCTATCCCGATCAGCCCGGTGCAGGCTTCTATACCGATGATCAAGCTGGTAGAGGTATCTTCTACCAAAGCTCTTGCTTGGACTTATTGCGGTCGGGCTATTATATCGGCTGGCAGTATTTCCGCTGGCAAGATGACCCGGCACCAAAATTCTCCAACAAGGGTATGGTTTCTACTGCCGATTCGGAGTATGTAGACATGACCTCTTACATGGAAGAACTCAACCGGCAAGTGTACCACCTTATCGACTATATGGATAACAGCACGCATACGAAGAATACGTACGAAGTTACGCTTCCTGCCGTAGAAGATACCTATATTCGATTGAGCGGTGCCAATCAAAATGAGGTGCATGGAGCTAAGGAGGAACTTTCATTGTCGTCCGCTTCGTCGGCAAACGGCTTACGTGAGATACTGTTAAAGTTCGACTTGCAGAATTATAAAGATTCCCTATCCAAAGTAGTAGATGCGAAGATTCGTTTGTATTACCTGTCGGGCGATACGCAACATACTATGACGGTATATGGCGTGAAATCCAATAATTGGAGTGAAGCGGATTTAGCCGGTACCTCTACCACCTTATTGCCTATGCTGAGAGCAAATTATGGTAAAGGTCGTATGAAGAACTTTGCAACAAATCAGCCTTCGCCCATTCTACTCAACGTACGTAATTGGATTAAGGATGAGGTGACTACGCAACAGACTACCTTCCGTATAGTTCCTGAAAATTCAGGCATCTATACCTCGATGTGGGCATCCAAAGAAAATTCCAATGTACTTTACCGTCCGGTATTGGTACTCACCTTGGATAAAGATGCTAAAACAGCACTGACACGTCCTGCGGAAGAAGATATTCACATTCATTTTAAGAACTCTACTTTATCAGTTTCAGGAAATATGACTATGGGTTCATACACGCTCTTTTCCATTGCCGGAAATACGATACAACAAGGCGATATCCATGCAGGTAATCCTATCCATATAGAGGCAGAAAAAGGTATTTATTTGGTTCGTATTTATACCAATAATCGATATATCACTAAAAAAATTCAAATATTATGACATACAGGAATATACTTTTATTCGTTGCTGTAACACTGTTTGCATCCTTACATCTTGGTGCTGCTAATCGGGTTGATATTAATTTTACGCGCGACTCAACCTATTGGAATACCCATTTCCCTAATTTAGATTGGAACAAGCAGAACACCGACTACTATGTAGGAGGAGTGGATGGACTTGCTTTCGATGGATATAGCTTTAAAGGCTCGTATGGTAAGTTCAATCCAGGCTCAGGAGTACATGCCCAACCTTTCGATAGCGAAGACCATTGTACCCAATTTATTTATGCCTTTCGCATTTCCAATTCAGGCGATTCTTACATTGAATTACCTACTGTAAAAGATGCAGGACAACTGACTATCCATTGTAAATCCGGTAATCCTACTGAAAGTGCGGTATTTTATATCGAAAAATATGAAAAGAAGAAATGGGTACGTCTGCATACCTTGGTTGCTCCACCGCATGTAAACAACGAATACGATGTGGTAATCCGGAAAGACCTGCAACTCAAAAAGGCTTCGAAGCTGAGAATTTACGGAGCATCAAAAAACTTGCACGTGTACAGCATTCAGCTTGAAGCATACAGTGCTTCTCCTGCCGAAGATAAGCCCATACGTGTAGTGGTATTGCCTGATACGCAGACCTATACACAGGAATATCCTTATATTTTCAATCATCAAACGGCATGGGCGGTAAACAATGCCGATAATATCTCTTTCTTGATTCAGGTAGGTGATATTACCAATGCAAACAATGCCAAACAGTGGCCTGTAGTTGCCAATGCCATGTCGGTATTGGATAATGTAGTGCCTCATACCTTTAGTCCGGGCAATCACGACATAGGCAACCACGGAAGTTCCAACACCCGCGATACCAAGTTGTTGAATAAATACATGCCGCTTAGTACCTACAGCAAATTAGTAGGCTACGGTGGTGCTTTTGAAGCAGATAGAATGGATAATAACTGGTTTACATTTACTGCTGAAGGCTATCAGTTTTTAGTGCTGGCACTCGAATTTGCACCACGTGATGCTGTACTCGAATGGGCAGGACAAGTGGTTAAATCACATCCCAATCACAATGTAATTATTGGTACGCATGCCTATATGTATTCAGACGACCAACGCATCAGCGATAAATACGAACACAAATGGACACCTACCAAATACGGCTTATCTAAGGATTCTATCGTAGTGGATGGTAAGAAAATTCCGGCAGGTGCGAACGATGGAGAGCAAATTTGGGATAAGTTGGTAAAGCTCTACCCGAATATCTTGATGGTAGTGAGCGGACACGTACTGAACGATGGAACCGGCTTGTTGGTAAGCGAAGGAGTGAATGGTAATAAGGTATATCAGATGATGGCAAACTATCAGAAGGGAGTTATCAATACCGTAAGCGGAGGCAATGGTTTCCTTCGGATGATTGATATCTATCCTACGAAAAAGATAATGTCGGTACGTACCTATTCTCCTTTTATCAATAAATTTAAAACAGCTAAGGATCAACAATTTACTTTTGAGAATGTAACATTGGTTCCAAGTAAAACTACACGAAAGAAGAAATAAAAACAGAAAGGCAAAGCATGAAGTACCTGAGCTACATAATTATCTCTATCCTAAGTTTGAGTATGTTACATACGCAGGCAGACAACCGTATTGATATTCATTTTACGAAGGATTCTGTATATTGGAAGTCCAAGTTCCCTGCTATGTCGTGGAATGCCGGTGGTACCGATTATTTTGTAGGTCAGTTGAATAACTATAAGGTGGATGACTTTTCGTTTAAAGGTGCCTTTGGTAAATTTAATCCGGGTGCAGGTAACTACCAACAACCCTTTAACAGCGAAGATTTCTGCGAACAATTCTTCTATTCGTTCCGAATTGCCAATACTGGCAATGCCTACATAGAATTACCTGAAATCCCCGATGCAGGTTTGCTGACCTTGCATTGTAAGTCGGGTAATGCCAATGCCGGTGTCGAGTTTTACATCGAAAAATTGATAAGTGGAACATGGCAACGTATGTATACCCTTACGGCTCCTCCGCATGGAAATGAAGATAGAGATGCCGTAATTCGTCAGCCAATAAAGAGCGATACCCCTATCAAATTGCGTATATATGGTGCTTCTAAAAACTTGCATGTATTTGCACTTACCGTTGGAGCCTTTGATGATAAGGTAGATGAGGGAGGCGAAAAGGAAAAGGCAGATAACATCCGTTTTATCGTGCTTCCCGATACTCAAAACTATTCGGATGAGTTTCCGCATATTTTTCATGCACAAACCGGATGGATAGCCAACCATGCAGATAGCATCAGCTTGGTGATGCATGTAGGCGATATTACCAATCATAACCTGCCCGGAGAATGGATGGTAGCACAAGATGCCATGGCAGTGATGGACGGTAAAGTTCCTTATACCCTATGTGTAGGAAACCGTGATATGGGTACGGGAGGCTTGGCAGCAGACAGAAACACCGCCTTATTCAACCAGTATTTTCCATATAGTAAATACAGTAAAGTAGCCGGATTCGGAGGTGTGTTTGAAGCGAATAAGATGGACAACAGTTGGTTTACCTTGGAACATCCTTCGGGATACAAGTTTTTAGTGCTCTCGCTCGAATTTGCTCCGCGCAACGAAGTGATTACATGGGCTAAAACCATTGTCGAAGCTCATCCTTTGCACAATGTAATCGTAGTTACGCATGCCTATCTGTATTCAGATAATCAGCGTTGGAGTGCTTCACACGGACACGATGCAGTGCCGGATGATTATGGTTATGCAGCCAACAGCAGTGTAAATGATGGAGAAGCCCTGTGGACGAAATTAATTTCCTTGTATGCCAACATCAAATTGGTGGTAAGCGGACATGTGTTGCATAGCGGTACCGGTACATTGGTAAGCGAAGGCGCTGATGGTAACAAGGTAGTTCAGTTGCTTTCCAACTATCAGAATGGAGTAGATGATGCCGAATTAGGAGGTAGCGGCTATTTGCGCATGTTGGATATAGATCCCGAAGCCAACTTGTTGCAAGTACGCACCTATTCGCCCTATTTGAATGAATATAAGACAGAACCCACACAGCAATTTAGTCTGAACGAAGTTCAACTGATAAAAGACGGTATGTCGTCCGTAGAAAAGAACTATATGCCTTCCACTGTAAAGATGTGGTCGTCGGAAAGTAAGTTATTTGTGAAAAGTAATCATCCGGAAGTAGTGCATATCCGGCTTTTCGATATGTTGGGAAAGCTGATGTATAGCCAGTCCGTACATCAGGAGGCATCCATCGCATGCCCGAAAGGATGTTATATGGTACAAGTAGATCAAGAAGATGTTAGAACCATTCAGAAGGTCATCATTCATTGATTAATTAATTAATTAATTAAGATTAAGAACATTACAAAGTAAGAATTATGATGAAAAGAATACATATACAGGTGTTGATGGCACTATTAAGTGTTGTAAGCTTTACCTACGCCGGGAATTTAATTGATATTGATTTTACCCGCGATTCCACGGAGTGGGCAACGAAATTTCCGGCAATGAAGTGGAACAATACCAATACCGACTATTTTGCTTCCGGTATTGCCGACCTCGAGATTGATGGACTGTTGTTTAGAGGGGCTTATGGTAAGTTCAATCCTGCTTATGCGCAACCCATGGATTTAGAAGATGGTATTACCCAGCATGTCTATGCCTTCCGGATTGCCAATACAGGTACTTCGTATATTCAGTTTCCGGAGGTGACGAGTGCAGGTGTGTTGACGGTACATTGCTCGTCGGGCAATGCCTCTGAGAGTGCCGTGTTTTATGTAGAAAAGTTAGAAGAAGGTGTGTGGAAGCGTTTAACGACTTTGATTTCACCGCCTCATGGCAATCAGAATAGAGATGCAGTAATGAAATATAATGTAAATACCGATGCACCGGTAGTGTTGCGTTTATATGGAGCAAGCAAGAATCTGCATGTGTTTACCATTCAATTGCAGTCCTATAGTCCTCCGGTGGCAGGTTCACATAAGGTGCGGTTAGTTGCTTTGCCCGATACCCAAACCTATACGGCTGAGTTTCCACATATCTTTCAACATCAAACGGCTTGGTGTGCCAACAATGCCGATAGTATCAACTATGTAATTCATTTGGGCGATATTACCAATGCCAACTCAGCCAAGCAATGGCCTATTGCTTCTGCTGCTATGTCCTTGATGGATAATTTGGTACCCTATACCTTCTGTCCGGGTAACCACGATATTGGAGATGGAGCAGGTAATTCGGGAAAACGTGTTACCACTATGATGAATACCCACCTGCCGTATTCCAAGTACAAAGATATGGAAGGATTTGGAGGAGTATACGAAGCAAATCGGATGGATAATAGCTGGCATACCTTTACCTTCGACGACTATCAATTTTTGATTGTATCCATCGAATTTGCACCACGTGATGGCGTGTTGGATTGGGCAAATCAGGTAATTGAAGCACATCCCAACCACAATGTTATCATCAATACCCATGCGTATATGTATTCCGACAGCAAGCGTATGAGCGATGCTTACTCACATAAATGGACACCAAGTACCTACGGACTGATCAAAGATTCCATATTTGTGGACGATGTGAAAGTTGCTGCCGGTGCTAACGACGGAGAACAAATGTGGGATAAATTGGTAAAGCGTCATTCCAATATCTTTATGGTACTTTCGGGACACGTACTAAACAGTGGTACAGGGCGGTTGGTCAGCGTAGGCGATAACGGCAATAAAGTCTATCAAATGTTGTCTAACTATCAGAAGGGAGTTGTGAATACGGTAGATGGAGGAAATGGTTTCTTGCGTATTATCGATATCGATCCCGAAGGACATAGTTTTAGTGTACGATCGTATTCACCTTATATTCATCAATATAAAACCGAGGCAGATCAACAGTTTTCATACAGCGATTTAGAGCTTATCCAAGCCGCATCTTCTGCTGTTAAATCAACGCAGACTACGTCGAATTTTAAAATATGGTCATTGAACCAAACGCTTTATGTGGTTAATCCATTGAATGAAGAGTTTGATATAGAAGTGTTTAATATGTTAGGTTCTTTGGTGTATGCAGCTAAACGAGTGCATACATCCCTTACGTTGCCCTTATCACAGGGATATTATATAGTTAAAACTAATAATTTATATTCAAAAAGTGCAAAAAAAGTAATCATTCAATAAATGAGTTACTGTAGTGATTTCTTCAATTTATGTTTAATATTTAAAATTTACAGTTATGAAAAAACTTACTTTATTACTGATTGTCGGCTTGTTAATTACAAGTTTTTCAAAAGCCGATGACGATTTGTGGGTCGACATTAATTTTACGCGTGACTCTACCCTATGGTTAGCAACTGTTCCGGAATTGGCAGTGAATCAGTTCAGCTTACAAACTACCTTAGATGGAGAGTATCTGGGAAATAAGATGCAAGGTGCTTTTGGGAGATTTGCAGTGAGCAACTACGAGTATACACCTTTCAATGCTGAAAATCTTGAAGAGCAATTTATTTATGCATTCCGTATACACAACAACGAACAAAGCTATTGGGCTTTACCAGGTACTGCCGATGTAGGATCCCTCAAGGTGAATTTCTTGTGTGGTAATGCAACCGGTGAGGCTGAAATCAAGGTGCAATATTTTGATGGCATGGAAGAAGTACCGGGTGAGGGAGAGGAGGAACCTCAATACAATGAAATATGGAAGGACTTTGATCCGGCAGTAGTCATTGATGTGCCTCCCCATGCATTTGGTACTTCAAGCTTTGTGGTTGAAAAGGTGTTGAACCTTACAGGATCACCTAAATTACGGTTAAAAGGTCCGACCCTTAGAAATGTGCATATCTATGCAGTTTCCATCTCTAAAATTAAAGAATCCGGTGTGCCACAAATAGGAGCTGCCAACTTTAACTTTAAAGTGGATGGACGTAACATTCAGGTAGTGTCTAATATCAATGTATATGAAGCTAATATTTATGACTTGTCGGGTAATCTGCTGACGACACTCAACAAGGATGCATCGTATTCATTTAATCAGGCAGGAGTATATATGGTTCAAATTAGAACCAATGAAGGTAGTGTAACCCGCAAGGTTGCAATTATGTAATTCTATCTGTGTGACTTATTTGCTTATGTTAAATTTTAAAACATTACCATCATGAAAAAGATTATTTTATTATTAAGTATGTTGCCTCTATTTACCATCGGGAGTTATGCCGACGATGAGCTGTGGGCAGACATTAACTTTACACGCGATTCCGTATTTTGGGGACAAGGTACCGAACCTCCGCAACCTAATAATCAAAACTATCAGAATGTAGAATTTGGTGATTATACCATCAATGGCTTTTTTGGAAGGTTCAACAATACCATGCGGAAACTCAATTCGGAAAATTTAGAGGAACAATTCATTATGTCGTGGCGCTTATCTCGAAATGCTGCTAATCAATTTGTATTTCCCGAATACGATAATGTAGGTAGATTTAAGATGCATTTTTTCAATACCAGTACAGCCACAGGTTGCTATTTTTATTTACAATACCGTACAGGTTTTGATGATAATGATAATCCGGTTTGGTCGAGCTTTGATCCTGAAATCAAAATACCGGTTGATGCATCCGATGGATCTGCGTCCAGTGTAGTAATAGATACAGCACTCAATATAGATCATGCCATTCAACTGCGTATTGCGCCTATTACCTATCAGGAGGGTGGATCGGGCAATTACTACCTGCAAGTATTTGCTGTAAGTATTTCTAAGTATGAAGAAGAAGACCCAGATCCGGATACCGGCGTGAATACGACTCAGCAAGTTGAGTATAAAGTTCTGATTCAAAACAGAACTTTACAAATTGATGCTCCATCCTATCAAGCAACGGTGTATCATACTTCGGGAGTGAAAATAGGTACTTTCAGCAACAATCAAAGCTATCATTTTGATTTACCCGGACAATACATTGTAAAGATTGAAACAGCACAAGGCACTGTCGTAAAAAAGCTTGCAGTTTTTTAACGATAGATGTTGTTTAGTTCATCACCACAGTGGGTGTACTTCTGTGGTGATGTTTTCCTTAATTTATTCGTTTAATTTTTAAAATTTTATAGTTATGAAAAAAATGATTTTACTATTGGGTTTTACCCTATTGTGTGTAGCGGGAAGCTATGCTATTGAAGAGTATTGGGTAAATATAGACTTCACAAAGGATAAAGATGATTTTCCTGACACGCCTGCTGCAGGAGCTTTTGATGTAGCAGAATACGGTATTACAGGATACATTAATGCATATCCTATATCCACCCTTACCCTCACCAATCCGAACGATGAAAATGAATCGTTTACGGATGCTGTTCGTATGAGTAGAAATGGTGCGCAGCATTTAACATTTCCTGTATATGATAATATAGGAACCATTCGAACATATTATTTTAATACGAATCAAAACATTGATGCTTATGTTCCTATATTATATAATTCCGGAACAACGGAAGAACCTGTTTGGTCAGATTTCGATCCTGTAGTTGAGATTTTGGTCAAGAAGAATGATGATGCTTCTTCAAGCGCACGTTATTCGGAAATTGAATTGAACCTTGATAGTCCGACTCAGATAAGATTCGGTTCCAATAGACCAAGTAATAATGCTCCTAATACGTTATTATATGCAGTTTCTATTTCAAAATATGAGGCACCAGATCCTGATCCTGATCCTGATCCTGATCCCAATCCAAATACAAGTGTGAATACCGCTCAACAGGTAGAATACAAAGCGCTGATTCAAAACAGAACTTTGCAAATTGATGCTCCTCATGTATCCTATCAAGCAACGGTGTACCATACTTCGGGAATGAAAATAGGTACATTCAGCAACAATCAAACCTTCAAGTTTGATGCAGCCGGTCAATACATTGTAAAGCTTGAAACTGCACAAGGAACCGTGGTTAAGAAGTTGGCGGTGTTTTGAATACGTTGAATGTTAAATGTGAAATATTTGTAGAGACGTAGCATGCTACGTCTCTACAAAATCACAAAATCACAAAATCACAAATTATGAAACACCAATTTCATAACGCAAATTACAAAACACGAAACACGAAACACGAAACACCAATTACCAATTACAAACAATCCCGTAGGGATGACAGGATTATAGAAATAATGGAAATAATACATCATTAACCCCGTAGGGGTGACATAGGTGTAGAAGAAATGAAAATTTTTTACATCAAAGAATATGAGAACACTAATACTACTACTTAGTTTGACCCTATTCAGCACTCATTTATTAGCTGCTGACGGTCCCGAGTTATTAATCGACGTCAACTTTACACGTGATGCCGACTTCTGGTTCAAAGGAAACACTCCGGCAAATGTATCCTACACCAACGAAACCTTCGCTGGAGGATATGTACTTACCGGACAACTTTCTGTATTGACTGAAAGCCAAAGACGGCAAAATGTAGACGACGAATACGAAACCTTTTTGTATGCACATCGTGTATCACGTAATGCAACTAATCAGATCGTATTACCACTCATTGAGAGTGTAGGTCGTATCCGTATTCAACTGTATAATTACCATGCTTCCGATACTGCCTTGATTCCTGTACAGTACAATGCTGCTGGTGCAGGTGAAGCTCCGGTATGGACGAATTTTGATCCTGAGTTTAACTTGATGATTCCGCATAATTACTCTACTGATAATGCGTATGTTATCGATACGGTATTAAACATAGGAGAAAAGCAATTACGCTTGGCACCTACTAAAAATCTGAATCCTGCCAACAATGGACCCAATATGATGATTTTTTCTATCAAAATATGGGAAGCGTGGTTCTCGGGAACGCAGCATCCTTTATCAGATCAGGTAAAGGTTTCAGTTCAAAACCGTGAGCTTACTATTCGCTCTGCCGAATCCTATCAAGCCACGGTGTATAATATGATAGGAAATGAATTGGGTAATATTACTGCTCAGAAAACCTTTGAGTTTAAAGATGCAGGACATTACCTGCTTCGTATTGAAACGCCAATGGGTAACGCTGTGAGGAAGGTTGTGGTGTTTTAGAGATGTGTTGAATGTTAAATGTTGAATGTGTAGAGACGCAATGAATTGCGTCTGTCTGTCTTGTTGAAATGTAAAATGGTACGCTGATAACGCGGATTTTCAATCGCTGATTTCTAATCAGCGTATATCAGCGTTCCAAAATCGTAAATTGTAATTTGTAAATTGTAAATCAAAATGTTGAAAAGCTATAAATTAATTATATGTAGTATAGTATTGATAATGGCTTGCGCCATAGTAACGGCACAAACCAAGCAAACACTGACTTACAAAACTGTGGGAGATGTATCCTTACAAATGGATATATACACCCCTACAACCGTTACATCTACTGATACCGCTCCCACCATTATTTTCTTCTTCGGCGGAGGATGGGAAACCGGTAACCGAACTCAATTTAAGTATTATGCAGAGCTGTACGCCACCAAAGGCATTATTACCGTACTTGCCGATTACCGCATCAAATCGGTTCATAATACTACTCCCATCGAATCGCTTAAAGATGCAAAATCAGCTGTCAGGTGTTTAAAGCTCCATGCCGAAACCTTGCACATTGATACCACCAAACTGATAGCTGCCGGAGGATCTGCCGGAGGTCAACTTGCTGCTGCCAGCTTCACCAACGAAACGGTGAATGAGGATACCGATGATTTAACCGTATCTGCAAAATCCAAGTTTTTAATTCTATTTAATCCTGTGGTAGATAATAGTATCGATGGTTACGGCTATGAAGCCATGGGCGACTTATGGGAAGAAATCTCACCTATGCATAACGTAAAAGCTCCCTTTGCACCTACACTTTATATGGTAGGAAGTAATGATAAACTTGCTCCGGCTTCTATGGCGCAAGTCTTTAAACAAAAGATTGAAGAGGTTGGCGGAAGATGCGATCTTATCATTTATCCCGGATGGAATCACGGATTCTTTAACCCGGAAGAAAACAGACCACAGGTAGTACAAGATGTGGATGCATTCCTCATATCAATCGGTTGTTTAGCTGAAGATGATAGGATTTCTCAAACCATTACTTTTCCACTGATTCCGGTAAAATATTTAAATGATGATGATTTTGATCCCGGGGCAGTAGCCAGTTCCGGCTTACCAATAACTTATACGAGTTCTGATGAACAAATAGCCACCATTGTGAATGGAAAAATACATGTTGTAGGACAGGGTAGTGCTGTTATCAAAGCTCAACAGCCCGGAAATGAGGAGTATAGTCCGGCTCCTGCTGTCTCACGTGTCTTGGTGGTTTCATCCTCTGATATTACAGATGAATATTGGATTAATGTTAATTTTACAAAGGATTCGACCTTGTGGAAATCGGAACTTCCTCCGTTGGCAATGAATGGGGTAAGTTATCAAAGTAGCCTGAACGGGACCTATCTTGGGTATGCCGCCACAGGAGCCTTTGGAAAATTTGCCGTTGCGGGTTATTCGTATACTCCTTTTAATGCGGATGATTTAAACGAACAATTTATCTATGCTTTTCGACTCGGTACAGGTGCTTCAAGTCTATGGACTTTCCCCATGATTCCGAATGCGGGAACGATTAGGATGCATGTACTGTGCGGAAATCCAGCTGCATCCGGTGAATTTACACTACAAAAAAACACCAGTGGAGAAGAGTTCGGATGGGAAGATTTTGATCCGGTGATAAAATTCACTGCACCGGCGCATGCTTCCTCTACAAAAAGTTTTGTGTTAGAACAGGAGTTGAACTTGAATGAAGCAATCCAACTACGACTCAAAGGACCTGCAACTAAAAACGTTCACATTTATGCAATAACGATTTCAAAAAACAACCCCTACAGTATTTCAGTTGGTGAAGTTGACAAGCTAAAACTGAATATTACCGGACGTAGATTCAGCATATTAAGTGATACCGGATACAATGCAACCATATTCAATATGTCCGGTTTTCACATGGGAAATCTTAAACAAGGAGAACAATTCAGGTTTTCTCACGCAGGTCATTATTTGGTGCAAATCAAAATGACCGATAAAGTCATTGTTAGAAAAATAGTCATTATTTAATTATACAAGGGTTAATTTCATTTAAAATTATAAATCAAATAAAATATGTGTATGAAGAAGCATCTCTCAAAATCAGGGATAACATGGAATAAATTAGGCTGTTTTATCGTATTAGTTTTAGTATGTTTCGTATCCGAATCTGTATTTTCACAAAAATCACATTACTACAATGATTTTCTCGACCCTGCACAGGTACATCTGCATGGTTTACTTGGCGATGAAATACACAGCAGTGAACAAGGTCGGTTAAGCATTTTACCTACTTGGAACGATGGTAGGTTGATTAAAATGTTTAGTGAAGATTTCCGCAGGAAGAATAAAACTAACGACTGGTATGGAGAGCATGCCGGTAAATGGATGTACAGCACAGCTTTGGCAGTAGAACGTTCGGGAGATGTTAAGTTGAAAGAATTGTTGTTTACTACGGCTGATGAATTGATTTCGTATCAGGATGATCAAGGCTATTTAGGTAGTTATGCCCCCAATCAACGTATTTCGGCAGCTGATTATCCACAGCATTATCGCTCATGGGATGTTTGGAACTTAACCTATATGACCTTGGGTTTCTTAAAGATTAACGAGTTTTTCCCGAATGATTCCTACAAACAAGCAGCTCTGAAAATCGGCGAATTGTTGTTGCGTACGTTTGGTGAAGGCAAAGCAGATATCACCGATTACGGAACCCGTCACGGGTATTCGGCAACCATCGTGTTGGAGGCTGCCGTAGAGCTGTATTACGCATCCAATGATACACGGTACATCGATTTTGGTTCGTATGTATTGCGACGTATCAATGAACGGGAAGGATTGCGATTTTTCCCCATGATGGATGAAAACCGTAGCTTGGAATTGATAGGCGATGGAAAGATTTATCAAAGTATATGGAACATGTATGCCATAGCTAAGTTTTATGAACTCAATCCCGACCCTACCATCTTACCTGCCTTGCTGAAAGCATGGAAACAAATCACCTCGTTTCACCTGACCCCTGCAGGTGGTCCGTGGGGAGGCTACGGCAAACACTTGGAATGTTTTAATTCCCGCGTGTTTTTCAGTCCGTATGGAATGGTAGAAACGTGCAGTACCATGTCGTGGATTCATTTTAACAAGCAACTGTTACGCTTAACGGGAGAAGCAAAGTATGCACAAGAAATTGAAAAATCTGTGTACAATGAATTGATGGGAGCGCGCTATACCAATGGAGTTGACTGGAATTATCATAGCTTTTCAAACGGTAATAGGCATACAGCTAATTTCAACGATTGTTGTCCCTCAAGCGGTGCATTGGCATTGGAGGAACTTTCGACCTTAGCCTATTCCAAGCGTGAGGGGGGTATTGCTTGTAACCTCTATGCCCAAAGTGAAGTTGAAGTCAGCTTAGAGGGTGCGCAAAAGGTAAAATTGGTACAGCAAACCGACTATCCCTACCAAGGAACCATCGAAATAGCTGTTACTCCACAAAAGTCAACCTCGTTCCCTATCTTCGTCCGTATTCCCGATTGGGCAACGCAAGCAACGGTAAAAGTAAATGGAGAGCCTGTACAAGCCTCTGAAATTAAGACAGGAGAATTTTGTAAGATAGATCGGAAGTGGAAAAAGAAAGACATTATATCCATTGATTTTCCGATGGAATTGCGGTCGGTACAGCGTGTAGAACGTATCGAAGTTCCTCAGAGTAAAGATAATATCTATGCTATCAACTGGACTTCCTTTGCACGTGGTCCGCTCGTGTATGCAGGCGAAGGGTTGATTAATGGAAAAGAACGTGAACGCTATATTCCCCTGAAATCTAACAAGCCTGAATCAGCCCTGGAAGCACTTCCTGTATCTGAAGGACAACAAGGAGTAGAGTATGTATTAAAGGCAGAAGGTATGCAGCCCCTAAAATTTGTTCCTTATTACCGTACAGGGAATAGGGAGGAACATAGCTGGCGTACTACCTGGTTACAAACAGGTATCAGCTTTTAAGGAATAGAACCTGAAAAATATAAAAATGACAGTGAAGCAGAAGAAATATTTAAGTTGGGTACTTGCTCTATGTATGATGGTGGTGCAGGCGTATGGAGAAGTCCTAACCTCCCTGAGTGCAACGGACTATGTGATTGTAACTCATCCGCAAGCTACAGATACCGAACAATTTGCTGCCGCTGAATTAAATCATTTCTTGTCGTTTATTACGCAAACTCCTTTCCGGCAAGTTAATCAGCCTCAAGGAAAATACATCTTGGTAAGCTCCTACAAAGCACTTTCCGACGAGGAAAAGGAGGGTTTGAGCGAATATAGCTTTGCTCCCGAATCCTACCTGATTCTTCAAGATAGTATTTCCATCCGCTTGATAGGAGGCAGTCCGCCGGCAACTTTGTATGCTGTATATGCTTTCTTGCAAGACTTGGGATGTAGATGGGTAGCACCTGATTATCACTTTTATGCAGGCACCAACCAATATTTACCTATTTGGATAAAATCTCAGTGGGATAAGCCAGCTGTCTTTGAAACGCCTGCGTTCAGATATCGCAAACTGTATGTAGAAGAGGGGAGAACACATACCCTACAAAGCTTGTTGCAACTTATTGATTGGATGCCTAAGGTGAAATTGAACACCTTCGTGTTTCCTATGAACTACGAGGGTAGGAACGAGGTAAGTTGGGAAAAATGGAGAAAAGACTTAACGCCTGAACTTCAAAAGAGAGGAATCACGATTGAAGTGGGAGGACATGGATACCAGAATTTCTTAAATGCCACGATGCAAGGCGGAAAGTTGTTTGCAACCCATCCCGAATGGTTCGGTAAGGATGCAGAAGGCAAGCGCACCACCGATTACCGGAGGGTGTTCTGTACTTCTAATACTGTTGCGGTGGAATATTTTGTTAAGGAAGTTATCTCGTACCTGAAAGCCCATCCTGAAATAGCCATTTTTGATTGCTGGGCACCCGATAGCGAACAATGGTGTACGTGTGCTTCTTGTGAGGCATTGGGTAATCCGTCTGATCGTCAGGCTATTTTGTTAAATCAGGTGTATGAAGTAGTATCGAAAGAATTACCTGATGTAAAATTGCAAAGTATAGCGTATGGCAAAACCGCAAAAGCTTCGGAAAAACATCTTTGGAATAAAAATATTTTAATGGAGTTTTGTCCGATTCGTCAGAATTTTGAACATCAGATAGATGATGGGGCAAACGAACAAAACCTAAGCTATTGGACTACGCTCAGCGAATGGCGACAGGCATTTCAAGGGCAGTTGGGTGTCTATTCCTATTATCGGAAATATGCATGGAGAAGTCTGCCGAACATCCTTACACACTACATGCAAAAGGACATTCAAGCCTATCAGCAGCTTGGTATTGATGGTGTGTCGGTGTATTCAGAGCCGGGCGATTGGTTTACTTATGGCATCAATCATTATGTGTTTGCTCATTTACTTTGGAATACCGAAGTTTCTGTAGATTCATTGATGAACGACTATTGCCGGGTGGTGTACAACAAAGCTTCGTATGATATGTTAAAAACATACACCGCATTGGAAGATATTGTACGTTTTGCGTGCAATGTTGCACATAGCAGCCTGAAAACAGAAGAAGAATATGTAAGTTACTTACAACAAATAGCTGATTTAAAAGAAAATATACAAGAAAGTCAAGCACTGTTTACAACTACCTATACAGATAGTTTATATACGCAAAACGTAAAACGTATGGGTTGGATGTTGGATTATGCTTCGAAAAGTATTCGATACATGATGGCAAAGAGTGCCGAACGCCAAGAAGATATGTCGGCAATAGATTTGGAAATCAGAGCCTATTTACGCGAATTTCGCAATGAAGGGATTTTTATTCCGCATAGACAATAACGAAAAAATGTAGGAATTGAAAAATGTGATGCAATTCGTAAATAGTAAATATAAGTGACCTTGACTGATGAGCCAAAAAATAAGAGAATGAGGCGTTAAAAGTCGTCCTTGTTTGAGCAAGCGAAGCTTGCGAGTTTGGACGATTTAGCCGAATGAACGCTAATTTTTTGAGCGAAGCAGGAATAGTCTTGATTTTTTGTTTCTTTTTTATCAAGAAAAAAGAAAGTAAGAAAAGAAAACAAAACAAACAAAATTTACATAAGCAACAAATAAAAATTTAAAAATATGAAACCAACAACCCTTTTTACCGGCTTAGGGATAGGCGCTTTAGTGGCTTCGCCCTCGCTACAGGTCAACGGACAGAACACAAACCAACGTCCGAATATAGTCTTTATTTTAGCAGATGACTTAGGTTGGTCGGATTTGGAATGTTATGGAAGTAGCTTCCACGAAACACCTAATTTGAATGCCCTCGCCACACAGGGTGTACGTTTTACGGATGCCTATGCAGCCTGTCATGTATCTTCCCCTACACGTGGTAGTATTCTGACCGGTCAATATCCTGCACGTACACATCTTACCGATTGGCTACCGGGTAGGAAAGACTTTCCTTTTCAGCGGCTAAAGAATGTATATTCTGCACAACATCTTCATTATGAAGAAAATAACACTTTTGCTTCTGTATTAAAATCAAAAGGCTATACAACGGCTATCATCGGCAAGTGGCATTTGGGTGAAGATTCTCTTACCACAGAGCGACAGGGCTTTGATATGCATTTGCCGGCAGGATACTTAAAGGGCTGGCCTGCACGAAGCTATTTTCCGCCTTATAATATGCCCGGATTGGAAGATGCCCCGCAAGATGAATATCTGACCGATAGATTGACTGATGAAGCTATCAAATTTATACAAGAGAACAAGGATAAACCTTTCTTCTTGTACTTGTCGCATTATGCTGTACACGACCCGATTGAAGGTAGACCTGATTTGATAGAAAAATATGAAAAGAAATTAGCAGGTATGCCTAAGCCTAAAGGTCCTGATTTTATTTTAGAAGGTAATCCCGACGATGAAAATCCGATTTCACGTGCCGACTTAGATTGTATGATAGAAACCGATGCATTCAAAGGCTTTAAGGTATTGCCCAAGCGAACTGTAAAAATCAAGCAACATCAGGATAATGTACAATTTGCGGCTATGGTCGAATCGGTAGATGAAAGTGTGGGACGTGTACAGGCTGCTTTGAAAGAATTGGGATTAGATAAAAATACTATTGTGATTTTTTACTCTGACAACGGTGGTATGTCGGCAGCCAACTTTGGTAATCCGGGTCGTATTGTACCTAAAGACCGCTTGGATAAATCATTTTCAACTTCTAACCTGCCGTTGAGAGGTGCTAAGGGCTTCAATTACGAAGGAGGTATCCGCGTACCCTTGATAGTGAAATGGCCTCAGAAGGGAATAACAAATGTAGTAAATTCAGTGCCGGTGATGAGTATCGATTTCTATCCTACTTTGTTAGAAATGGTTGGAATTAAGACCAGCACGCTGAATCATACAATGGATGGTACCAGCCTCGTTCCTCTTTTGACTAACGACAAGAAAGCCAATACCTCCTTGGGTAAACGTGCCTTGTATTGGCATTTCCCACATTATAGCAATCACGGCATGCAAAGTCCGGGCGGTGCTATCCGCGTTGGTGATTATAAACTGCTTGATTACTTAGAAAACAATACGGTTCAGCTCTTTAATTTAAAGAACGACTTGGGCGAACAGCACGACTTGGCTCAGGAGATGCCCGAAAAGGCAAAAGAATTAAAAGCTATGCTGGATCAGTGGAGGAAGGATGTACATGCAGAAATGCCTCAACTGAATCCCGAGTACAGACCGGAAGCTAATCCAGCTGATTTCAATACACGTAAGGCACCGGTAAAACAGTAAGCTAAAAAATCCGTGTCAATCCATTGAATCCGCGTTATTCGCGTTCCAAAATGCTTGTGAAACGGATTTATACAAACATTATATGTTGAAAATTTAAAAACGAATAAATAATATGAATCCTATACGTATTTACATCGCTCTGATAATTTATTTTTCACTGTTTGGTATGCAAAACGTATATACTCAAACTTCGAACTTATTGACCATAGGTGATATGGAGTCGGGAGGTTGGACGATTAAGAACCTCGATTCTAATGCCACTTTGAATTTTGTAGCTAATGAAGGGGTAGGCTCATCAAAGGGGATGGTGGTACAGGCAACTAATATCGGGCTGAACAGTTATTATGTCATCTTGGGTTCTTCCAAGCAGATTACCCTATCCAAAGACGAATTCTATACCGTGAGCTATTGGGCAAAAACCTCTGATACACCGGGTATAGGGTTAATCCCTTGGATTCAGATAGGAGATGCAAGTATCGACTATCCGTTTTTGAATCTTCAAACCGGGTATCTTACTTCCTCGTGGACGAAATATACCTATACTTTTGCCAATACCTTGCCTACTTCTTCTAAGGTTATTTTTAAATTCAGGGTATGGTCTCCCGGAACCATCTACATCGATAATGTGAAAATAGGACCGGCAAGTGCCGATGAAATTCATGATGCCTATCACGAAGATTTGACACCCATCTACGATGTGCAATACGTACAAGATGGTGTAAATCGTACAACGCTTGTGTATAAAAGCAATTGTCCCATTTATATTCCGGGCTATATGGATATGCAATCCAAGGATGAAATACCCTTATCTTTGTTTAAGGGAAGAAGCATCAGCTGGACAAATTTTTCGTTTGATGGTAGCATAGAAGTGAAGGTTAAGGTGCTGAATACGGATAAAGTACCCATTCAAGGGAAAGATATTCGGATTTTACCTTCACGATATAATATCATCCCTACGGTGAATGGGGATGAGGTTTCGTTTACCCTGACTACTCCCGGACAGTTCTCTGTAGAGATAGGAGAAGAAGGCTATAAGAACGGATTGATGATTTTTGCTAATCCCTTGGAAACCGATATTCCTGATATCAACGATTCTGAATATTTGGTTCTTGACCCGAGTAACGATATTTTGAACCCTTCTGATATTCCATTGAAATACAAAGGGATATATTTCAAGAAGGGGGAGCATAATATTGATGTATTCGATATACCTGCACATGTGAAAAATATCTATTTAGCCGATAGTGCATGGGTATATGGTGCCTTCTTAGGAGAAAAAGGGAATGGTATCAAGATTTTCGGACGTGGCATTATCTCGCAGGATAGGATGAATTACCGCCGTGCACACGGAATTGACATTGCAACCGACAGTGCCACGGTAGAAGGGGTGGTAGTTGCTGATTTTAAACGCTTTGCCGTGCGTCTTCGTGGTTCATACAATCGAATCGATTGGGTAAAAGTGATTGGAGGCTGGGTGTATAACTGCGATGGTATCACCGCTTATGCCAATTCTACGGTGTCGCACTGTTTTATATGGGCAAACGATGATGCTATCAAGGTGTATTTAAGTAATATCACTTGGTCGGATATCGTTGTCTGGCAACTGAATAATGGAGGTGTCATACAAATCTCATGGGGAAGAACATTGGCTGATAATTGTAGAATCAGCCGTGTGGATGTGCTTCGTGCCGATTGGGTAAAAGCAGGGTTTAATGCAGCCCTGTTCAGTTGTGTAGGCAATTACTATAATGAACCCGACAGGTATAGCATGCAAAGTAATTGGGTTATTGAAGATTTGGTAACAGAGAATCCGGTACCCATTATCTTCGGATTGAATCCGGATCCACATTCTATCAATCATATCCGTAATTTCACACTTAAAAACTGGAATGTAAAGATGGAAGAAGGTGCAATATTCCGTAATCGAATTAAAAACGGCAATCCGCAAACTATCATCGACGGCTTTGTGTTTGATAACTTTATCTACAACGATGTGTTATTAACTAAAGATAATTGGGTAGATGTTATGCAAATCGATACAAGTGGTTTCGGTGAACCAACGTTTTATCCAATCGTAAACAATATTGTAACTCCAAGTTTTAAACATAAATTTATTCCAAACCCTGTAAGTGATATATTGAATGTTTATGATACTACAAGTAATGATGTGCTTAAAGTTTATGACATGAATGCACATCTGTTCATTATAGATTCAGGCAATACTATTAATGTGGCATCTCTAAATAGAGGGATGTATTTGCTTACTGTAAATGATGTTTATCAAGGTACGTTTATCAAGAATTAGATTGATGTCTTAACAGGATGATATTCATTCCTATATTTTTCTTGATAACACACCAGTCTACTTTATTCAACATAACAAAACACGAGACTATATGCAAAAGTATTATAGTCTCGTGTTTTAAATTAATCAAATGTAGTTTTATTCATTCGAATCCATATCCAGAACATTTCTGCGTGCATCTACTTTTTTATCGTACTCATCTCTTGAATAGACGATGATTTTTTCGAAATCACGCTGACCTGTACCGGCAGGTATTAAATGTCCACATATAACATTTTCTTTCAATCCTTCTAAACGGTCGATTTTACCATTTATAGCAGCATCATTAAGTACTTTTGTTGTTTCCTGGAATGAAGCGGCTGAAATGAAGCTGTTCGTTTGAAGAGCAGCACGGGTTATTCCCTGTAAAATCTGGTTTGATGTTGCCGGAATTGCATCGCGAGTCTCAACTAATCGTAAGTCACGACGTTTCAACGCACTATTTTCATCACGCAGTTTACGTGGAGTAATTATCTGACCTGGCTGTAGAGTTGGAGAATCTCCTGCATCTTCAACTATTTTCTTGCCCCATATACGATCATTTTCCTCCATGAACTCGTTTTTATCGACAACTTGTTTTTCGAGAAAACGTGTATCTCCAGGCTCTAAAATTTCAACTTTACGCATCATTTGTCGTACTATAACTTCAAAGTGCTTATCATTAATTTTTACACCTTGTAGACGATAAACATCCTGTACTTCATTAACAATATAATCTTGTACCGCAGTAGGTCCTTTAATCATCAAAATATCATTAGGAGTTATTGCTCCGTCAGACAGTGGAGTACCGGCTCTAACAAAGTCATTTTCTTGAACAAGAATTTGTTTTGAAAGAGGTATCAAGTATTTTTTAACTTCTCCTGTTTTTGATGTTACACTTAGCTCACGATTACCACGTTTGATTTTTCCAAAGTTCACTTCACCATCAATTTCAGCTACTACAGCAGGATTTGATGGATTACGAGCTTCGAACAATTCAGTAACTCGTGGAAGACCACCGGTGATGTCACCTGATTTTCCAACAGCACGAGGTATCTTAACTAATATCTGACCTGTTTTTATTTTATCACCATTCTCTAAAATTAAGTGAGCACCAACAGGTAAGTTGTATGTACGAAGTATTTCTCCTGATTTATCTAATATATGTGCACTTGGTACCTTATTACGGTCTTTTGACTCAATGATAATCTTTTCTTTTAACCCTGAAGTTTCGTCAATTTCCTTCTTAAATGTAATATTTTCTATTACATCCTCGAACTCGATTGTTCCTTCATTTTCTGAGATGATTACAGCATTAAATGGATCCCATTCACAAATTAGTTGTCCTTTGGTTCCAGTATCACCATGTTTAGCATACAATTTTGAACCATAAGGTATATTTTGTGTTGTGAGCGTAATATCTGTTTTTGTGTCAATTACTCTCATTTCTGCTAATCGGCTTACGATAATCTGATATTCAGAGCCGTTATCATCTTTTACAGAAACAGACCTCAATTCATCAAACTCAATACGTCCATCGTATCGAAGAATAATTTTCGATTCGGCTGCAATATTTGACGCAATACCACCGACATGGAATGTACGAAGTGTTAACTGTGTACCTGGCTCTCCAATAGACTGAGCGGCAATAACACCCACAGCTTCTCCCTGATGAACCATTTTTCCGGTTGCAAGATTACGTCCATAACATTTTGCACAAACACCTTTTTTTGACTCACAAGTCAACACTGAACGAATTTCAACTCTTTCAATAGGTGATTCTTGAATAATTTTTGCTAAAGACTCGGTTATTTGTTCACCCGCAGCAACAATTAAGTTGCCCGTCATAGGATGATATACATCATGAACCGAAACTCTACCTAAAATTCTTTCATATAAAGATGATATAACCTCTTCATTGCTTTTTATCTCAACGGCTGTTAATCCACGTAATGTTCCGCAGTCGTCTTCTGCAATAATAACATCTTGTGATACGTCAACAAGACGACGAGTTAAATATCCGGCATCAGCAGTTTTCAAAGCAGTATCAGCCAAACCTTTTCTCGCACCGTGAGTTGAAATAAAGTACTCTAATACGGAAAGACCTTCTTTAAAGTTTGATAAAATCGGGTTTTCAATAATCTGACCACCTTCGGCTCCTGTTTTTTGAGGTTTTGCCATCAATCCACGCATACCTGACAACTGACGAATTTGGTCTTTAGAACCACGCGCTCCCGAATCAAGCATCATATACACAGAATTAAATCCTTGATTGTCGGATGATAATTGCTGCATCAATATATTGCCTAATTTAGAGTTGATATGTGTCCAGGTATCAATAACCTGATTATAACGTTCTTTATCAGTGATAAATCCGTTTTTATATAAATTAGTAATTTCCTCTACTTCTTCGTTACCTTCAACTATAAGTTTTTCTTTTTCATCAGGAATAATAACATCATTCAAATTGAAAGATAACCCTCCTTTAAATGCCATGCTATAACCCAAATCTTTAATTTCATCAAGGAACTGAGCTGTACGTGAAACACCACTAACTTCGATAACAGTACCAATAATATCTCTTAAAGATTTCTTTGAAAGTAATTCATTGATATAACCAACCTCTTGAGGAACACATTTATTAAATAATATTCGTCCAACAGTAGTTTCAATAATCTGCTTTTCGATATTTCCGTCAGAGTTTTTAGTATTTAATCTGACTTTAATAATTGCATGTAAGTCAACCTTTCCCTCATTATATGCAATTTCTGCTTCTTCAGGTGAATAAAAAATAAGTCCTTCACCCAGAGCTTTCATGCGAGGTTTCGTTATATAATATAGTCCTAAAACCATGTCCTGCGAAGGCACTGTAATAGGGGCACCATTAGCAGGGTTAAGAATATTATGAGATGCCAGCATTAACATCTGTGCTTCAAGAATTGCTTCATTGCCAAGTGGTAAATGAACAGCCATCTGGTCACCATCAAAGTCGGCGTTAAATGCAGTACAGGAAAGCGGATGTAACTGAATAGCCATACCTTCAATCATCTTAGGCTGAAATGCCTGAATACCAAGACGGTGAAGAGTAGGAGCACGGTTAAGTAACACAGGATGTCCCTTCATTACGTATTCTAAAATATCCCATATCACAGGATCTTTTCTATCTACGATTTTCTTCGCTGACTTAACTGTCTTGACGATTCCACGTTCTATTAACTTGCGGATAACGAATGGTTTGTACAATTCGGCAGCCATATCTTTAGGTAAACCACACTCATGCATTTTGAGTTCAGGACCTACAACAATAACCGAACGAGCTGAATAGTCGACACGTTTACCCAAAAGATTTTGACGGAAACGACCTTGCTTACCCTTTAATGAATCGGATAAAGATTTTAGCGGACGGTTTGCATCAGTTTTAACAGCATTTGATTTCCTTGAGTTATCAAATAGTGAGTCGACTGCCTCCTGAAGCATACGTTTTTCATTTCTGAGAATAACCTCAGGCGCTTTAATCTCAATAAGTCTTTTTAGACGGTTGTTACGTATAATAACTCGACGATACAAGTCATTCAGGTCGGATGTAGCAAAACGACCACCATCTAAAGGAACAAGAGGTCGCAATTCGGGTGGAATTACCGGCACTATCTTAACAATCATCCATTCCGGTTTGTTACGCATTTTAGAAGCACGGAACGATTCAACGATTTGTAATCTTTTCAGAGCTTCGCTTTTACGTTGTTGCGATGTATCATTTTTTGCTTTATGGCGTAATTCATTAGATAAAGAATCTAAATCAAGACGAGAAAGCAGATCGTAGATTGCTTCTGCACCCATTTTCGCTATGAATTTGTTTGGGTCAGTATCATCTAACATTTGATTTTCTCTGGGTAGAGATTCTAAAATATCTAAATATTCTTCTTCAGAAATTAATTCTCCGTCTATAAAGTTTTCACCATTATCAGCAGCACCGGCTTGAATAATAATATATTTTTCATAATAAATTATTGCGTCTAATTTTTTAGTAGACATTCCAAGCAGATAACCTATTTTATTAGGTAATGAACGGAAATACCAGATGTGTGCAACTGGCACAACAAGCTGTATGTGACCAACACGTTCTCTTCTAACCTTTTTTTCTGTAACTTCAACTCCACATCTGTCACAAACAATACCTTTGTATCTTATACGTTTGTATTTACCGCAATGACATTCGAAATCTTTAGTAGGACCGAAAATTCTTTCGCAAAACAGACCGTCCCGTTCCGGCTTATATGTGCGGTAGTTTATTGTCTCAGGCTTGAGTACCTCTCCGCTGGATAATTTTAAAATCTCTTCAGGCGATGCTAAACCGATAGATATTTTATTATAATTACCTTTGTTTCTATTCTCAATTTTAAAAGCCATATATCTTTTTTTGTTTAATCGTTAAATTGTTGAACTGTAAAATTGTTTGAGCAATTATTCCAGATTGACACTTAAGCCAAGCCCTCTCAGTTCATGAAGCAATACATTGAGTGATTCCGGAATTCCGGGAGTTGGCATTGGATCTCCTTTTACAATAGCTTCATAAGTACGTGCACGTCCGATAACATCATCAGATTTTACAGTTAAAATCTCTTGAAGTATATGTGCAGCACCAAATGCTTCAAGTGCCCAAACCTCCATTTCTCCAAATCTCTGACCACCAAATTGTGCTTTACCACCAAGAGGCTGCTGCGTAATTAATGAATATGGTCCAATAGAACGAGCATGCATTTTATCTTCAACCATGTGTCCCAATTTAAGCATATAAATTATACCTACAGTTGCTGCCTGGTCGAATCGTTCACCTGTACCACCATCGTATAGATATGTTTTACCATATTGTGGCAGTCCTGCTTTTTCAGTCCAGATATTCAAATCTTCTAAGTTTGCACCGTCGAAAATAGGAGTTGCAAAACGAACGCCCAATTCTTTACCTGCCCAACCTAATACAGTTTCGAAAATCTGTCCGAGATTCATACGAGAAGGCACGCCTAATGGGTTAAGAACTATATCAACCGGAGTACCATCAGCTAAGAAAGGCATATCTTCCTGACGAACGATACGTGAAACTATACCTTTATTACCGTGGCGTCCCGCCATTTTATCACCTACACGTATTTTACGTTTTTTAGCAATATAAACTTTTGCCACCTGAACGATACCGGCAGGAAGTTCATCACCGATAGTAATGTTAAACTTCTGGCGTTTAAGCTGAGCATCAAGCTCTTTATATTTCTTCAAATAATTCAAAATCACGTGTCTTATCAGCTCGTTTTTTTGATTATCTTGTGTCCATTTACTCAATTGAACGCTTGTATAATCAATTTCACGCAGTCTTTCTTCAGTGAATTTACTATTTCTTGAAATCAGATCAGTACCTAAAAAATCTTTCACACCGGCAGAAGCTTTATCGGCTGTTAAAGTCATCAGTTTTTCAATAAGAGTGTTTCTTAAAACTGCTGCTTGAGCTTCAAATTCTTCATCTAATTTAGGAAGAATTGCTTTGTCTGCCAATTTAGATTTCTTATTCTTTTGAGCTTTAGAGAATAAACGTTTTGCGATAACCACTCCTGATAATGATGGAGTTGCTTTCAAAGAAGCATCTTTCACATCACCTGCTTTGTCGCCAAATATAGCTCTAAGTAATTTTTCTTCCGGAGAAGGATCAGATTCTCCTTTAGGAGTAATCTTACCAATAATAATATCACCCGGCTCAATGCGAGCACCGACACGAATTATACCATTTTCATCCAAATCTTTTGTAGCTTCTTCGCTAACATTTGGTATGTCGGAAGTAAATTCTTCAACTCCTCGTTTCGTTTCGCGTACTTCTAAAAGTTGCTCTACAACATGAACAGATGTAAATACATCGTCACGAACAAGAGCTTCATTTATAACGATAGCATCCTCGAAATTATACCCTTTCCAAGGCATAAATGCAACTTTGAGATTCTTTCCGATTGCTAATTCACCATTTTGAGTTGAATAACCTTCAGTTAAAATCATTCCGGGAGAAACTCTATCTCCTTTGCGAACCAAAGATCTCAAATCTATAGTAGTATTTTGATTTGTCTTAATGAATTTCGGTAATTTATATTCTTTCACCGAAGAATCGAAGCTGACAAAATCTTCCAATTCTGTGCGATCGTATTTAATTTTTATACTTTCAGCATCAACATATTCAACGACACCATTACCTTCAGCAACAATCTGTGTTCTTGAATCTCTGATTAACTGTCCTTCGATTCCTGTCCCAACTATAGGTGCTTCGCATCTTAATAATGGAACTGCCTGACGCATCATATTCGAACCCATTAAGGCACGGTTTGCGTCATCATGCTCCAAGAAAGGTATCAAAGCTGCTGCAATAGAAGCAATCTGCGATGGAGCAACGTCCATCAAGTCTACTTTTTCAGGTTCTACAACAGGGAAATCAGCACCATAACGTGATTTGACTTTATTGCGAATAAATGTTCCATTTTCATTTAATGGAGCATTACCTTGTGCAACAGTCAGATTCTCTTCTTCTTCAGCAGTATAATATTTGATTCCGTTTTCACTTAGATCAACAACCGAATTATTAACTATTCTATATGGTGTTGAGATAAATCCTAAATCATTGATTTTAGCATAAATACAAAGAGAAGATATCAAACCGATATTCGGACCTTCAGGAGTTTCAATCGGACATAAACGACCGTAGTGTGTATAATGCACGTCACGAACCTCAAATCCTGCACGTTCACGTGACAGACCGCCTGGTCCTAAAGCTGACATACGACGTTTATGAGTTATTTCAGCCAATGGATTTTGTTGATCCATAAACTGAGACAAAGCATTAGTTCCAAAGAAAGAATTAATTACAGAAGAAATACTCTTTGCATTAATCAAATCAATTGGAGTAAACACCTCATTATCACGAACATTCATTCTTTCTCTTATGGTGCGAGCCATACGTGAAAGTCCAACTCCAAACTGATTAAACATTTGTTCACCGACAGTACGTACCCTACGATTACTTAAGTGGTCGATATCATCAACTTCAGCTTTGGAATTTATTAATTCGATTAAATATTTAATAATTTCAATTATATCTTCTTTTGTTAATATTTTAACATCAGGACTAATTGATAAATTTAATTTTCTATTGATTCTGAATCTTCCCACATCGCCCAAATCGTATCTCTTTTCTGAGAAGAACAGATTGTTGATTACCTCACGGGCAGTAGAATCATCAGCAGGCACAGCATTTCTTAGCTGTCTGTAGATATATACGACAGCTTCCTTTTCAGAGTTACTTGGATCTTTTTGAAGGGTATTGTATATAATTGCATAATCGCTTTGATTAGCATCAATTTTATCTACAAGGATAGTTTGTGTACCTGACTCGGTAATTTCATCAATATGTTTAGCCTCGAGGATGGTTCCGCGATCGATTACTATTTCGTTTCTTTCAATACTTACAACCTCACCGGTATCCTCGTCAACAAAATCTTCTACCCAACTTTTTAAAACGCGGGCAGCTAATTTCTGACCAATTACCTTTTTTAGGCTGGCTTTGTTTACTTTAATTTCTTCTGCCAGATTAAATATTTCAAGGATATCTTTGTCGCTTTCAAAACCGATAGCACGCAACAAAGTTGTAACAGGTAATTTCTTTTTTCTGTCGATGTAAGCATACATCACATTGTTTATGTCTGTAGCAAATTCAATCCACGATCCGCGGAAAGGAATAATACGTGCAGAATAAAGTTTAGTACCATTGGCATGCATACTTTGTCCGAAGAAAACACCCGGGGATCTGTGTAATTGAGAAACAATCACTCGTTCAGCTCCATTTATAACAAATGTTCCTTTAGGAGTCATGTATGGGATAGGTCCCAAGTATACATCTTGAATTACTGTATCAAAATCCTCATGATCAGGGTCTGTACAGTATAATTTTAACTTAGCTTTTAGAGGTATGGAATATGTCAAACCTCTTTCAACACATTCTTCTATAGAATATCTTGGTGGATCGACATAATAATCGAGAAATTCAAGAATAAAATTATTACGAGTGTCAGCTATAGGGAAATTTTCTAAAAACACTTGATAGAGACCCTCTTTTTTTCTTTCTTCAGGAGAAGTATCCATCTGAAAAAAGTCATGAAAAGCTTTTAATTGCACTTCCAGGAAGTCGGGATAATCGAACTGATTTTTTATGGAAGCAAAATTGATTCTTTGATCTTTATTTAATGAAGACATGTTCAAAGAGTTTATAATTGATGCAGTGAACTTGAAAATTAACTCACACTTATGAGTTACTAATTAATACAGACATGAAAAGGTTTAGAATCCCTCTAATCGAGGGAAACTAAACCATGTTCCTGATAATCAGGCAATTTTATTTTACTTAAGTTCAACTTCAGCTCCGCCTTCAGTTAAAGCTTTGTTAAGGGCATCGGCTTCGTCTTTTGTTACACCTTCTTTAATTGCGGAAGGAGCAGCATCAACTAAATCTTTAGCTTCTTTCAAGCCAAGACCTGTAAGTTCTTTTACTAACTTAACGATTGCCAATTTATTTGCACCGGCTGCTTTTAGAATAACATCAAATGATGATTTTTCTTCTACTGCTTCAGCAGCACCACCGGCAGCAGGACCAGCAGCAACAGCTACAGCTGCAGCAGCAGGCTCGATACCATATTCGTCTTTTAAAATTTGAGCTAACTCATTTACTTCTTTAACTGTTAAGTTAACTAATTGTTCTGCAAAAGCTTTTAAATCTGCCATTGTCTTAATTTTTATAGAATTTATTTGTTTTATTTTTAGTTTTTATCTCTCGGACAGTGTTTTTAACACGCCGTGAATAGTTGTACCTCCTGATTGGAGTGCGGACACAACGTTCTTAACAGGAGATTGCAACAATCCGATAATCTCACCGATAAGTTCGTTTTTACTCTTAATCGAAATCAACGTTTCTAATTGGTTTTCACCTATATAGAAAGATTCCTCAACATATGCAGCTTTTAATACCGGTTTTTTTGCTTTGTTTGTCTTACTAAAATCTTTAATAAGTTTGGCAGGAGCATTACCATTGTTTGAAAGTAGCAATGATGTTTCTCCTTTTAAAGAACCGTATAATTCATTAAAATCGACACCTGAATTTTCAAGTGCTCTTTTTAATAAAGTATTTTTAACTACAACAAGTTTAATATCTTGTTTATAGCAGCTTCTTCTAAGCTGGCTTGTATCTTCGGCATTTAAGCCGCCGATATCTGCCAAATAGAAATGTGCATATGATTGAATCGTTGATTCAAGTTGTTCTATTATTACGCTTTTATCTTCCTTTTTCATACACTTTTAAATTTTGTCGTCAACTGATTTTGGGTCTATTTTAACACCCAGACTCATTGTGCTCGAAAGATAAATGCTCTTAACATAGGTACCTTTAGCAGCAGTCGGTTTTAATTTGATTAAAGTTTGAATAAATTCTTGAGCATTTTCAACTATCATATCTGCTGTAAATGAAACTTTACCGATTGATGTGTGAACAATACCAGCTTTATCAACTTTAAAATCAATTTTACCCTGTTTTACCTCTTTAACTGCACCCGCAACATCGTTGGTTACTGTTCCGCTTTTAGGGTTTGGCATTAATCCGCGAGGACCGAGCACACGACCCAAAGCGCCTAATTTACCCATAATAGCAGGCATGGTGATTATTACATCAACATCAGTCCAACCGCCTTTAATTTTATCGATATATTCATCGAGGCCGACATAGTCAGCACCGGCTTCTGTAGCCGCAGCTTCCTGATCGGGTGTACATAATGCAAGAACCCTAACTTGTTTTCCGGTCCCGTTTGGCAGCGATACTACACCGCGTACCATTTGGTTGGCTTTACGTGGGTCAACACCTAAGCGTACATCAATATCAACAGAAGCATCGAATTTTGTAGTTGTAATTTCTTTAACTAATTCAGCTGCTTCCTTTAATGTATAGGCTTTTCCCGCTTCAACTTTTGCACTCGCCAACTTTTGATTTTTTGTTAGTTTACTCATTATTGAAGTTATTTTTTAATTATTACCAGGAAAATTACCTTTTACGGCAATACCCATACTTCTCGCTGTACCTGCAACCATTTTCATAGCTGCATCTAACTCAAAACAGTTTAAATCCACCATTTTATCTTCAGCAATTTGTTTAACCTGATCCCAAGTGATTTCTGCAACCTTCTTGCGATTAGGCTCTGCTGATCCTCCTTTTGCCTTCGAAACTTCAAGTAACTGAATAGCTACTGGAGGAGTTTTTACAATAAAATCGAAAGATTTATCTGTATAGTAGGTGATGACAACAGGTAAAACTTTACCAGCTTTATCCTGAGTTCTGGCATTAAATTGTTTGCAAAACTCCATAATGTTGATCCCTTTCGAACCTAATGCAGGTCCAACAGGGGGAGATGGGTTTGCCGCACCTCCTTTAATCTGTAATTTAATAAGTCCAGCAATCTCTTTAGCCATAATTATTTATTTTGATGATTAAATGGAATATTGATTTGTAACTGAATCAACTATTCCCGTTCTACTTGATTGAAAGATAATTCGAGTGGAGTTTTCCGCCCAAACACCAAAACCATAACTTTAAGTTTTTTTCTCTCATTGTTGACCTCCTCAATAACACCCGTAAATCCATTAAATGGTCCTGAAACCACTTTAACGCTCTCGTCTTTAAGAAACGGAGTAAGTAAATCAATATCACCCTCCTGAATTTCGTCCACAACACCAAGGATTCTGTTAACCTCAGCGCTACGCACAGGCGTAGGAACGTTATTCTTTTCTTCTAAAAAACCAAAAACATTTGGAACTTGACGTAGTCGATGAGGTATTTCACCAACAAGATTCGCCTCTATCAAAACATATCCCGGCATGAGATTAATCTCTTTTGTGACATGTTTTCCGTTACGAATAATTATCTTCTTTTCAGTTGGAATAACAACTTGAGAAACAAATTGACCAAGATCGGAATTTTTAATTTCAGCATCTATATATTCCTTAACTTTGTTTTCTTTTCCACTAAAAGCACGTAATACGTACCATTTGAAATTAGTTGTTTCTGACACTGTTTACTCCTCCTTGATTAATTACAATAATTTTTCGTACACGAAAGTCATGATAGACTCAAAACTAACGTCCATAAGCCATACTATCAGGGCAATAATGATGGAAGCAATCAAAACCACGACAGTACTGTTAACCAACTCTGTGCGAGTAGGCCACGACACTTTTTGGACAAGTTCATTATACGACTCTTTGATATAGTTTACTACTTTCATATTTAAATAGAATTTGCACGGGTAGAGAGACTCGAACTCCCGACACCTGGTTTTGGAGACCAGTGCTCTACCAACTGAGCTACACCCGTATGAGCCTCCTTACTCCTCAATAAAAGTTTCAAGAGGCACAACTATTTTGTGTGATTGGATATTCTAACGAATATTTGATCTAATTAGTCAATCAACTCTGTGATCTGACCTGAACCAACTGTACGTCCACCTTCACGGATAGCGAAACGTAAACCTACATTACATGCTACCGGATAGATCAATTTTACTTCGATTTCCAAGTTGTCGCCCGGCATAACCATTTCAGTTCCTTCCGGCAACTGGATTTCTCCGGTTACGTCCAAAGTACGAATATAGAATTGAGGACGATATTTGTTGTGGAATGGAGTGTGACGACCACCTTCTTCTTTCTTCAAGATATAAACTGCAGCCTTGAATGTAGTGTGAGGTGTTACTTTACCCGGGTGAGTAATAACCATACCACGTTTGATTTCGTCTTTGTCGATACCACGTAATAATAAACCTACGTTGTCACCAGCCTGACCTTCGTCTAATATCTTACGGAACATTTCAACACCTGTAACAACTGATTTTTTACCTGCCTGACCAAGACCAATAATTTGAACTTCTTCACTGGTTTTGATAATACCTGTTTCGATACGACCTGTAGCAACGGTACCACGACCTGTAATTGAGAATACGTCTTCAACCGGCATAAGGAATGGTTTGTCAACTGCACGTGGAGGTAATTCAATCCATGTATCAACAGCATCCATCAATTCCATAACTTTATCTTCCCATTCTGCAACACCATTCAAAGCTCCAAGTGCTGAACCACGAATAACAGGAGTGTTATCACCATCGAAATCATAGAATGAAAGCAATTCACGCATTTCCATTTCTACTAATTCCAACATTTCTTCATCATCAACAACATCACATTTGTTCATGAATACCACAATACGAGGAACGTTTACCTGACGAGCTAACAAGATATGTTCGCGAGTTTGAGGCATAGGACCATCAGTTGCAGCAACTACAATGATAGCACCGTCCATCTGAGCAGCACCTGTAACCATGTTTTTAACATAGTCGGCGTGACCCGGACAGTCAACGTGTGCATAGTGACGATTTGCTGTTTGATATTCAACGTGTGATGTATTAATAGTAATACCACGTTCTTTTTCTTCAGGAGCATTATCGATAGAATCGAATGAACGCAACTCAGAAAGTCCTCTTTTTGCTAAAACGGTAGTAATAGCAGCGGTCAGAGTAGTCTTACCGTGGTCAACGTGACCAATAGTACCTACGTTTACGTGAGGTTTTGACCTGTCAAATTTTTCTTTTGCCATAACTCTAAGATTATTTTTAGATTTTAATTGATATATATAAATTTATAAAAGCTTTTTACTTTGAGCTGTTGATGGGACTTGAACCCGCGACCTCTTCCTTACCAAGGAAGTGCTCTACCCCTGAGCTACAACAGCAAACCTGAGCTTGTAGGAGCTTTCAGTCTCTCAAAATTCATTACTCCATGACATTCGCTCTGTCTTAGAGCGGAAGACGGGACTCAAACCCGCGACCCTCAGCTTGGAAGGCTAATGCTCTATCAACTGAGCTACTTCCGCAATGTAATTGACAATTGATAGTGGACAATTGACAATGAATAGAGTTCATAATTTCATTGTCAATTATAAATTGTCCATTGTCAATTATTTTGTGGGCAGTGAAGGATTCGAACCTCCGAAGTCGAAAGACAGCTGAGTTACAGTCAGCCCCAGTTGGCCACTTTGGTAACTGCCCTTGATAAATTAATAATAGAAAATGAAGATTATTTTCTTCCGTTTTCAATTTTCAATTTCTCAATTTATATCGTTTTGAGCCTCTTGTCGGATTCGAACCAACGACCCCGAGATTACAAATCACGTGCTCTGGCCAACTGAGCTAAAGAGGCAATGTGCTAATACTTAGCGTTTTCTGTCGAATAAAAAGCCGCTTAAACACTCCTATTTAAACGGCTTGCAAATGTACGAAATTATTTTGGAATACAAAACATTTAAATCAATATTTTATTTTTTAATAATCTTTTCCTTAAATTTCAGGAGTTGTTTCTCTAATGCTTCTAATGACAAGTCTACAGCTTCTTCAAAAGTGTCACATACTTTGGATGCAAAAAAATCTGCTGATGGAACAGAAATCTTAATTTCAGCTTCTTTGTTGGCTGCTGTCTCCGGTTTTATGACTTTCAAATAGACTTCAACATTTAAAATGTCATCAAACAGCCTGCTTAACTTCTTTGTCTTCTTTTCAACGTAAGTCTCTAATTTCTGTGTCGCATCAAAATTGATAGATTGAACTCTAAGTTTCATAGGTACCTCCTTCTTTATTTAGCTCTTGGATGAGCTTGTTTATAAATATTATATAATTCTCCGAAACCTGTATGCGTATATACTTGAGTTGCTGCAAGTGAGCTGTGACCTAACAGTTCTTTTACTGCATTGATATCTGCGCCTCCGTTTAATAAACCGGTTGCAAAGCTATGGCGCAATACATGCGGACTGTTTTTCTGAAGGGTGCTGACTTGTGACATCAACTCGCATACAATATTATATACAAGCTTAGGATACATCTTTTTACCATCTGATTTTACAAATAAGAAACTATTTGCATCAGGTATTAATTCTTTGTTTTTATCTTGATATTCTGAAATTTTTTCACACAATGCTTTACTGAGTGGTATGATTCGTTGTTTATTGCGCTTTCCGACTACGCGCAGTTCTTCTCTACCTAAATCTACATCTCCTACCTTAACATTTATTAGCTCTGACAATCGAACTCCCGTCATGTAAAATATTTCAATAATTAATATATTTCTGTTTCGAGCAAAGTCATTTTCAGGGATATATGGATTATCAATGACTTGACTTACTTCTTTATGTTTAAAGAACAAAGGAAGTGGTTTCTTTGTTTTGGGAAGTATGATTTTAACAGTTGGATTGGTAGTCGTATAATCGTTCTTCAATAAATAACGCCAAAAAGATTTTAAAGTTGATATTTTTCGCGATATGCTCGTTGCAGACATTCCTTGTTGTGTCATTTCTATTATCCATTGCTGAATAGTATCTGCACTTATATCATTAGGACTGAAGGTTTTGGTGTCTTGTCCTACATAGCTTAATAATTGGTTTAAGTCATTACTATATGACAAAACAGTATGAGAGGAGTAGTTCTTCTCATACTGTATATATTGCAGAAAACCGTTAATCATAACTTAATTCCAATTCTGCAACGAAGTTAAAATAAATAAATCAAAAATACAAATTATCCGGAAATAATTTATAAGATTTTTTTATTCTTGTCCAAGTTGCATCTTCTGTACATAGACTGCGTGCATCTTTTGATCACGCTTTAGTATAGAAGGCTTATCAAATTGCTGACGACGACGAAGTTCTTTTACAACGCCTGTCTTTTCAAATTTACGTTTGAATTTTTTTAAAGCTCTCTCGATGTTTTCGCCTTCTTTTACAGGAACTACGATCATATTACTAACTGATTTTTATGTTTAATATTTAAAAATTTTGGACTGCAAAGATAGATGTTTTTTTTAAATAAACAAAAAAGAAAATTATTTTATTTATTATAGTGTTTTTCTTTATATCATGCAAAACAAAGTTACCAAGAATGGTACGCTTAAGTCGACCATAAAACCATGAAAAACAGATACAACCACATATTGCTGACCGGAATAACGTGTAATGATAGGTAAGGTCGTATCCATAGTTGTTGCACCTCCTGCTGATATTGGTGCTAATCGTCCGAAGTACTTAACCATCAACGGAGCTAAGGTTAAAGTCAGTATTTCCCTTGTAATGTTAGACAGCAGTGCTATCGTTCCAAGTTCTGCTCCTTTAAATTTCGAAATAAAAACTGATGACAAAGAGTAATAACCGAATCCCGAACCCACAGCGAGCATTTCATATAGTGAATGGGAAGTGATAAACAGTCTAAGGATTGATACTCCGGCTAAAGTTCCCAAAATAGTAACAAGTGGCAATAATAAAAACACAGGGTCAACTTTTTTGATGCTTTCTAATGATTCTTTATTCGCTCCGATACTGATTCCGACACAGAACATTAAGGCACATAAAACATAAAAACTCAAATCATACTGCTCAAACACATTGGGAACTAAACCATTAAGTCCACAAAATAGTCCGATAACAAAGAATGATATAATAATTACACTTCCTTTCATTTAATATTTTGCTTTTTTATTTTCCAACGATAAAAAAAAGCAGCAGCAATTACACTCCCAATAACGGCAAACGTACCAATTAAAATCGCCTCAAATCCAATCTTAGCAAAACCTTGTATGATTTGCTTGTTACTCCCAACTTCGATTCCAAGTAAAAAGAGCAACAACCAAATAAGCACATTTATTACTTTATATATCCATGTAAGTTTATGCTTTTGAAGAAGCAAACCAACAAGGACACCTGACAACATTATTAAGACTACTGTAAACATTATAAGCACAATTAGTTAAATCAACAATATGAGTTGAATTGGAAATACTATTCGTAAAAAGAGGGTAAAGATACAAGAAATTAATAATTAGTGGAAAATTAAGGTTTATTTCTTTGAACCTCGTCGCGTAGTTTACATTCACACTGACATCTACCCATATCAATAAGTCCGCTGCGATTTAAAAGTTCAAACTCCTTAATGAAATTATCGGTAAAAATACCTGATGACAATTCATCCTGAATTTGCTGAAGAGTCCACCATTTTGTCTGATGCTTATTTGTTTCAGAGTTAAATACCACATCTGAAAATCTACAAGACAGAAATAAATGCACATGTTGATATTCATATTTATTTTCAATCTTATAGTTTGATAGAAACTCAGGTCCTACTTCTTCTAAGCCGTACAACTCTGAAGCAGACCTCTTTATTGCATCTATCACCGATTCTTTTAGCCTGACATGTGTACAAATAGCATGATCCCAAGTGTCAGGATTCACCTTATCTTGAAATGTTCGTTTCCGTAATAGCATTTTATTACCTGCCATAACAATAACTCGTGCTACCGGATGCATGAATTTAACTCCCGTATTTTCCATGCTTGTAGTGAAATCAATAGAGCCAATTTCTTTTCCGTTATCATTGACAATAGGCACCCATTCCTCATTTATCAGACTCCTTCTTACAGCAAACACACGAATTGTCTGAAAGATAAAATAGAATAGTAAGAGAGCAATATTTATATTGTATGTTAAATATAACAGTTGTATTCTGTTCTCAGTAACAAAAAAGAAAATTATTAAAAACGACAAAGAAAATACGAGAAGAATAATCACAATAGCATTAGTAGTCCTTATCAATTCATTCAAATTATTCTCCATAGCGATTTTTTTATTTGATATTTTTGCAACAAGCATCAAAATATACTTTTTAAAAATCCATGGAATCAATAAGAAAGGAATAGCAACTAATTTTCCATAAACAACAAGAAAAGGAATAGAAAATAAATCATGCGTAAATGATATTATTACAGCTACAGATAGGTACACTGAAACTGAAACTAAAAACCAACTTAACAATGACCTATAAAAAAAGTATACATAGAATGCAAACAGAATTGTCACAGGTAAAGATACTACCCACGCAATTCTAATGTCATTATAGTAATGTGTTTCTAATAAAAGAAACGTCAATATCGGTATTACATGAATGACAGGATTGAAAAAAGACTCATTAATGAATTTCTTCATTTAAAACATAATATGTATCATAATATAGTCTAACAATACATTTTCAAATAAGTTTGATAAAATACAAATTTATTTTCTTATTCATTCTGAAATGCCATCATCCTGCTAAGATATTTGCCTATAATATCAAACTCAATATTTACAATAGTCCCTTTTTGTATTTGATAAAAATTGGTAAAGTCGTGCGTATAAGGAATTATCGCAACTTGAAAGGTGTTTTTTGTGGGATTACAAACTGTCAGACTCACTCCATTCACTGTAACCGAGCCTTTATCGACTGTCATATATCCTTTGAGAGCCATCTCTTTATCAAATTTATATTCAAAAGTGTAATACCAGCTACCATCTGCTTCTTGAACATCGACGCAAACAGCAGTTTGATCTACATGACCCTGAACGATATGACCATCTAAGCGACCGTTCATAAGCATACTTCGTTCTAAATTAACCTTACTTCCAATTTTTAAAAGTCCGAGATTTGAACATTCTAAGGTTTCTTTTATGGCAGTAACCGTATAGGTTTTGTCTGTTTTATCAACCACAGTAAGACAAACTCCATTATGCGCAATGCTTTGATCGATCTTCAATTCATCGACAAAGGAACATTCCATGGTAATATGCAGATTGCCATCTTCTTTTTCTAATGCTACAACCATTGCAGCTTCTTCTACTATTCCTGAAAACATGTTTTTTAAGTTTTGAGTTATGAGTTTTGAGTTATGAGATAGTTTTGAGTTATGAGTTTTGAGTTAGACACTCTAAAATCTGCGTTCCATTTTTAAGAGAAAAGTTTTGAAGTCTATGAATTCTTTAGACATTTCTACGGTTTGCTTTTCTCCTTTCATAAATTCTTGGAGTTTTCGAGGTATTTCTACTTTCTCTCCAATTATACTTTCAACAGTTTCCAAAAACTTTGCAGGATGAGCAGTTTCCAAAAAAACACCAACTTCATCTGGTTTAAGTCCATCTTTTAAAGCCTGATACCCACAAGCACCATGTGGATCTAAAAGATAACCGGTTTCATTTTTACAGGATTTTACAGTTTCTTTAATTTGCTCGTCAGTATATCTAAAACCTGTTATTTCAGAAGTAATAGCACTATGTGAGTTGCCATACAAATCAAGAATACGTACAAAATTACTTGGATCGCCAACATCCATAGCATTTGCAATAGTTGCAATAGACGGACGAGGATTGTATTTCCCAGTATTAAGATATTCGAGGAAAATATCATTTCTATTATTGGCTGCAACAAATCGTTTGATAGGTAAGCCCATTTTCTTCGCAATCAATCCTGCTGTGATATTACCGAAATTACCGCTTGGCACACATACTACCATATTTTCGGTAGCTTGTTCTGACAGCTTTTTCAGCTGAGCATAAGCATAAAAGTAGTAAAAAGCTTGCGGCATAAAACGCGCAACATTAATAGAGTTAGCAGAAGTCAACTTCATTTTATTATTGAGTTCACCATCCATGAAAGCCGATTTTACGAGAGCCTGACAATCGTCGAATGTTCCATCTACTTCTATGGCTGTAATATTCTTTCCAAGAGTAGTAAACTGACATTCCTGAATAGGACTGACTAATCCCTTGGGATAAAGCACATAAACATGGATACCATCAACATCGAGAAATCCGTTTGCAACAGCACTGCCTGTATCTCCTGATGTTGCGACTAGAACATTAACATTTGCCTTTGAATTGCTATTTTTAGTTATAAAATAACTTAACATTCGTGACATAAAACGTGCGCCAACATCTTTAAAGGCAAGGGTTGGTCCGTGAAAAAGCTCAAGACTATAGATATTATCGGTAACTTTTACCAAAGGAATATCGAAGTTCAGACTTTCATACACAATCTTTCTCAGATCTTCAGAGTTAATATCTTCGCCAAACAAAGCATTTGCAACATGATATGCCATTTCCTGAAACGACATATCTTCAATATTTTCATAGAAGTTATCATCTAATGCAGGAATCACATTTGGCATAAAAAGTCCCTTGTCTTCAGCAAGTCCTTTGATTACCACATCACTCAAACCTATGTCCTTAATCTTTTTATTTGTACTGTAATAAAGCATTTTATTTAATAATTATACTAATAATATCTTATAGTCGATAGTCTATTGTCTATAGTCTATGGTTTAATGTTTAGTGTTTAACGTTTATATACAGACGCACAATTTGTGCGTCTCTACCAATCACCAATCACCAATCACTAATTACTAATCACCAATCACTTCTTCATCAAAAACAAATATTCATGATGCGCTCCATCACTATTAACCCATTCGTTTGTCCAGCGCATATTACTCATTACATTTTTCTTATAATCAATTTCTTTTGCAAAAACAAGTTTACCACTCTGTGTTATAATATCATGTAATTCTTCCTTGGTTGCTCTTCCTCCGGAACTATATGACAACAAAATATATCTCGATTTAGTTGTGTCAATTAACTTTTTCAGAGCTTCAAGCGCAATAAATTTACCATCAGCATCCCTTCTAAATTCCTCAAAAGTCGATATTGCATTTTTATCCCTTGTATCCTCTCTTCTTGCTGCTTTTCCGAATAATTCTGCATGGTCATTCTTAATCACACTCGTCCATAAATGATAATACGACTGATATCTCACACGACTTGATGGCATTTTATCGTTATTAGAGCCATAAGGAGGATCGAAATAAGCAAAATCAAACTCATCATTCTGAACAACATCAAAGACATCCCCACGTAAAACATCATTTTTACCTTTTACCTTATATCTGTAAGGAACTTTCAGCAATAAATCATTATAAGAACGTTTCGACCATTTTGATAAATATGCCGCATAATGTCCGAGTGTACTGTCGACCTTATCCATAGCGAGAATCAGGCTTGTTAATACCACACATTTATCTTCCCATTCAAGCTGCATTTTATCAATTGCGCACCTTATTGCATCTAATTTTCGAGTATTTTTCTTTTGAAATGGTTTTTTAGAACTCACATCATCTCCACCATAATGTTCAGTGAACCAACCATCGATACCATTTAAAGAATTCAGCTCATCTATGATATGCTGATAAAATTCTGTTGGTTTATCTGCCTTCAGGTAGCAAGTAGCAAACACTTCCGACCAGACCGAAATATCGTTAGAAGTTGTGTTGTAACCTAATTGAGCAAAAGCTTGTGATACTCTCGTAGTTCCGCTGAACCCATCAAGCACGTTTTTTATATTATCTAATGAGCATATAATATCAACAATATACGGAATCAATTTCAACTTCGAACCTGCATATTTTATTCCTTGAGTTGTGAATTTTCCGTATCCATCCATCATTATTCTTTTTGAATGAAAGTCTGCATAAATTCCATTTCCCGTAAATTACCATAGCTGCCATTACGACAAGAAAACTCATCATAAACCGTAACATCATCACCTTTTTCATTAGAACGATAGATGACAAAAGGCACAGGGTCCATAGTGTGAGTACGTAATGCACAAGGAGTTGGATGATCGGGTAATATAGCAATTGTAACAGGCATATTCCATTTAGAAACAGCATCAAAGATAGGTTTTACAATCCTTTGATCGAGATATTCTATTGTTTTGATTTTCAAATCTACATCACCCTCATGACCGGCTTCATCACTTGCTTCAATATGCAGATATACAAAATCATCTGTTTTCAGAGCATCAATTGCAGCCTGAGCTTTACCTTCATAATTGGTATTATACAGACCGGTTGCACCCTCGACCAATTTTACTTTCAAACCTGCATATACACCAATACCGCGTATTAAATCGACAGCAGAAATTACAGTACCGCCATTCAAACCGTACAGTTCTTGAAGTGTCTTCATTGTGGGTTTATATCCGGGCGACCAGGGCCAGATACTATTAGCCTTATCTTTACCTTCTGCAGCTCTTTTCAAATTCACAGGATGATTTTCGAGTAAAGCTTGTGAGCGTATAACCAAATCATTCAAGAAATTGGCGGTTGCTACACCCTCTTCATCAACAGCTTTAATCAATACATCAGTAAAAGGAGTACCGGGGACATCATGAGGTGGAGTACATTTTAATCTTTTACTACCATTTTTTATTTTGATAAGATGGCGATAAGAGACACCAGCATAGAAACTTACAATATCATTACCAAGCTCATTTTGTAAGAAAAGAATCAATTCTTCGGCTTCTTCATTACTTATATGCCCTGCAGAATGATTTTTCACTTTACCATCTTGAACACAAATTAAATTACAGCGCATCGCCATTTCGTCAGGTTCAATATTCACACCCATACTTGCAGCTTCAAGTGAGCCACGTCCTTCAAATACCTCAGGGACATTATACCCTAAAACACTCAAATTAGCAATTTCACTACCCGGAGCAAAACCCTCAGGAATGGTGTGGAGCATACCACAACGACCAAGTCGTGCTATTTTATCAATATTTGGTTTATGGGCAACTTGTAACGGAGTCTTATTTCCAATTTGAGGAATTGGTTCATCTGACATTCCGTCGCCCAAAATAATTATATATTTCATGTTTAATTAATGTGCTAATATGTTAATGTGCCAATGTGTTTAATGTTTATGTAGAGACGTGTCGTGACACGTCTTAATTAAATAGTGATACGTCTTGTTTTAATTAAAACATCAGCGGTTTATATTAAAAAAAATCTCCATATGCAGGCAAAGTGTCTTCGAAAATCTTAACAGCATCCTCCATTGAGCCATAAAACTCACCACCGGAAGCATTTAGATGACCGCCACCACCAAACACATCATCAGCAAATTTGTTTGTAGGAAAAGTACCTTGCGAACGTAAAGAAATTTTTATTTTATCAGTCTCTTCTCTCATAAAAACAGAAAAATCGATGCCCTGAATAGACAGTGGAATATTCACAAATCCTTCAGAATCACCATTTACATAATTAAATCTCTGCATTTCTTCAGCCGTAAGAGTTATAAGAGCAGATTTATACTCAGGATAAACTTTCATCTTTTCATACAAACAATAACCCATCAATCGGAGGCGATGATCAGAATAAGTATTAAAGACCTTTCTGTATATTTCATCTTTATCAACACCAAGCTTTATCAATTCAGAGATTATCACATAAATTTCCTGATCATTTGAATTGTAAGTAAAACCTCCTGTATCCGACATCATGCCGGTATAAATACATTCTGCACATGCTAAATTAATTTTTGAAAAATCACCCATTCTGCAAATTAAGCGGAAAACCAACTCACTTGTAGAAGATATTTCAGGATGTGAAATTACAATATCAGCAAAGTCACCCGGACTTAAATGATGATCAATCATAATTTTCTTGCCTTTTGCTGCGAGCACAACAGGTTCTACCTCAGCCATACGCTTAGGTGTATTAAAGTCTATAGCAATTATCAAATCAGCATTCGATAACAGTTCCGTAGTTTTTTCAGCATCTCTTTCGAATACATAAACAGAATCAGCCCCTGGCATCCATTCATAAAAAGCAGGAAAGGCAGATGGCGCAACAATAAAAGGCGATTTGCCGCAACTTTTTAAATAATGCAACATTCCGAGTGATGCACCCATAGCATCACCATCCGGTCCGACATGAATAACCATAGCAATGCTATCAGCTTCATTTATAGCATATTTAACCTTGTGAACCAGATCTTCTGCAATAACTTTTGATATCATTTTATATAATTTAATCGGGCACAAAAATAACAAAAAATAATGAGATTACTTTAATTAATAATCATATACATACGCACCATGTTCAGCCACAGAATAAAACTCTATCCCATTTTTCGTACATATTTCTTTAATTTTATCAGTATACCATGATGAAATGCTACTATCCACAATGCAAGTTTTAGGATTTACACAGCTTATTATTTGTTCAGCATTCACTTTAATAGCATTACCAATAATTAGAAAATCAACATTTATAGGTTCAATAGCTGTCATACGATTTAAACTATTATCAGTTAGTATGAAAATCCTTTTATCATTGATTATCAGCATTCTACTATTAGCTTGATTGATATAATTAGGGCTTTTCAAGTGATTAAGTCCCCAATATTTCTGAAAACTCTTTTTTGAGATAATACTATCCGTTGTAAAAACAATATTATTTCGATTAGAGATTATGTTTATATGAGAGTTTTTATTATCGGCAAAAACAATCATGCGATTAATATTATAAGATTTCAGATTTATGAAGGACATATTACACACAAAAAAGAGAATAATAAATATAAAGGTAAAAATCGACCAATATTTTCTATTATCCATATAGATTACAAAAAATAAAAGGAGAGTAAAAAGTAAAAACACCTGAGAACCACTGATATACCACATTGAAATTGCATTAGGCAAATCATGAATAAAAGCAATGGAGAAGTTCAAAATCCTTAAAAATACTTTAAGCAATAAAGCAGGAATATAAGCCAGAAAGAGAACAGGAGACAAAACTAAATAAGCAACAGCAATATAAATGATAAATGTTGCTAAAGGAATAGCGATATAATTTGATAAAAGAAAGTAATTCGGGAACTGACTAAAATAATAAATCGAGAGAGGTAGAGTGGTTATTTGAGCAGCCAACGATACGGCAGTAAGATCCCACCACCATTTCATCCATTTGTGTCTCAGGTAGATAAGAGAAGATATTTTGGGTTGTAAATACACTATACCAATAACAGCAGCATAACTTAACTGAAACCCTACATCGAATAGTATATTAGAATTCCATAACAAAATCATAAAAGCCGAGACAGATATAGTGTTGTATATTTGAGCTTTCCTTCCGATAGAGGTTCCTACACTAACCAAAGAAAACATTGTTGTAGCCCTTATCACCGAAGGAGGCAATCCTGTAATAAAAGCGTATAACCAAAGTGCGCAAATGGTAAAAACAGTGCTTAAATACTTATATCTAAGCTTTTTAAACAAAAAGGTAAATACTGTTTGGAATATCCAAAAGACGACACCAACATGCAAACCACTTACAGCTAAAATATGCATTGCACCGGAATGACTGTAATTTTCCGCAACATCAGGTTCAAGTGCATCTTTATAACCAAGAGTAAGAGCTGCCAGAACGGCAAACTGATCATTAGGAAGATTGAGTTTTTGATAAATGGAAAGCAGTCTATCTCTCCAAGTTTCAGCCAAAGCAACAATGGAAAAAGTCTGATTGTTAAATAAAAGTCGCCATTCATTTTGTCTGACAAAAGCTGTAGCAGCTATACCTTTCCTAAATAAAAACTTGTCATAATCAAAACCTTCAGGATTGAGGGATTTAGGTGGATTTTGAAATGTGGTTTTTATAGATAATATATCACCTTTTTTTAGATTAAGACTTAAACTATCTTTCGATACATAAATAAGTGCTTTTGAAGATATTTTTACAAATTGTGTATCGGTTTTAAATCCATTTACCTGTACTTGACAAACTATAGAATTCGGTTTTATTAAAGGTCTTTCTTGAATGTCTACTACAAATAGTTCTTTTTGGTTAATATACGGAAAATCAGTTTTTTTCTGTTTTATTTCTGAGACAACATAGCCTATAAGGAAGAAAAGGATTAATATGCCTACACCGAATAGCCAACGAAATTTATATGCATATTTTGTCTTTTTTAATAAGAATGCGGTAAGTGTCAGTAAAATTACAAACAGTAGTAAAGTCAGTTTCATCAAACAACCAAACTTGATATATTGAAAAACTACTATGCCTGAGATTAATGATAGTAATAACCTTAGAAAAGGTGTGCGTTGAAAGAAATTCATAAACAAACATTATTTTTATATTGGCACACAGATAAAGCGGATGCAAGCAGCGCGAATTAATACAGATAGTTTAAATCAGCATTTTTAAATCAGCGTCATCAGCGTTCCGTTCTTTATTAGGAATTTAGCATATTTTTTATCATTTGCATAGGGTCAGCAGCATTAAAGACAGCACTACCGGCAACTAAAACATTTGCGCCTGCATCAAAAAGCTGCTTTGAGTTACGAATAGAAACACCGCCATCGATTTCAATTAAGCATTTAGGATTAAGATCATCTATCATTTTCTTCAGTGTTTTCAAACGTTCATAAGTTTCTTCAATAAAACTCTGACCGCCATAACCGGCAAAAACACTCATCAACAATACCATATCAACCTTATCGATATATGGTTTAAGCGATTCAACCGGAATATCAGGATTTATGGTGATACCAACTTTTATTCCTTGCTGCCGGATAAGTTCAATCACTTCATCCGGATTTTCCGCTGCTTCATAATGAAATGTAAGCATTTGAGCACCGGCTTCAGCAAATCGTTTAACATATTTTTCCGGATGCACTATCATAATATGTACGTCAATAAACTTCGTACAATGCTTTTTTATAGCTTCAAGTACAGGAAAACCAAAAGAAATATTTGGTACAAACACTCCATCCATAACATCAATATGAAACCATTCGGCATCACTTCTATTTATCATTTCACATGCAGATTTCAAATTGCTAAAATCAGCAGCAAGTACGGATGGGGATATAATTCTTTTCATACGTTTAAAATTAGAGAACAAAAATAGTCAAATTTATCTTTTTTACCATATTTATTAAATAACTCATATATAAAAAAAAGACTCCCTAAATTTCAGGAAGTCTTCGTTTTGATTCAACTTAATGTAATTTCTACAAATTCGTTCTGACTGATTTTCTGTACTCTATAATTTGCAGCGAATCTTAATATATTATTAATTGTCGTTTCTGAAGGCTGCATTTTTTGAGAAAAGTTTTTAGGTAAATTAGTTGAGTTAATTAAATCAGTTTTGTTTAAATGAGTAATGGTTTTATGCATAGGCTACAATTAATTTTTGTTTCTGATTTAATAACGCATATATTTTCAAAAAATTATATTTGAAAGAAAAAAATATCAATATGCCAACTTGCTAACCCTAATTTATCAGGATTAGCAAATCAACATTTTATTGCATCAACATATCAACACATTAGTACATTGGCATATTAGCACATTAGCACATTGATTAATACCTTGCTTCAACAGCTTTCCAATCTATTATATTCCACAATGCATTAACATGATCAGGTCTGCGATTTTGATAATCAAGATAGTACGCATGTTCCCATACATCAAAACCGAGAAGAGGCTCTAAGCCCTTCACAACAGGATTACTGCCATTAGGTTCTTTTTCAATCGTCAATTTACCATTTGCATCTTTTGCAAGCCAAGCCCAACCTGAACCAAAAACAGACACTGCTGCTGCACCAAATTCTTTCTTGAAATTCTCAAAATCACCAAAGTCTCTGTTAATTGCATCAGCTAATTTACCCGATGGTGCACCTCCTCCATTAGGAGAAAATGATAAAAAGTAAATATTGTGATTCAAAGCCTGACCTGCATTGTTGAACAATGGTCCGTCACTTTGCTTAACTATATCTACCAAATCCATATTTTCATATTTTGTACCGGCAATAAGATTGTTTAAATTGGTAATATATGCCTGGAAATGTTTTCCATAATGCAATTCAACAGTTTGTTTACCAATTACAGGTTCTAATGCACCTGTTTCATACGGAAGTTTTGGAAGTTCAAATTTCATAATGATATTTTTTAAAAATTAATATTCTTGTTCTTGTGTACTTAAAACATAATTGATCGCTATTCTGTTCTGTTGAAAAAATCAATACTTTTATTGATAAACTCTATACAAAAAAGAATTATGGAAATATTTCTTTAATTATGCTGTATATGTGCTTTTTTGTATTATCTTTGCAGCGAATTTCAGAAATATATGTTTTATAACATGTTTTTGATTGGTAATTGGTAAATAGTGATTAGTAAATAGTTGGAAGTTTAGAGTTAGGAGTATGGAGTATGGAGAGTTGGGAGTCAATAGTTAGCTTTAACTCAGAACTCAAAACTCAAAACTTATTGACCATAGACTATAGACAATAAATAAATAATAATTTTTTAGTTTAGTTTTCAATGGCTACATTTAAATCAGGTATTTGGGAAAAAGAGATTAATGTTCGAGATTTTGTAACTAAAAATATCTCTCCCTATGATGGTGACGATTCCTTTTTATATGGTGCGTCAGTAACAACAAAAGAACTTTGGAAAATTTGCTTAGATGCAATAAAAGAAGAACGAGCAAATAACGGTGTAAGATCGATCGACAACGAATTGGTTTCTACAATTACTTCACATGCAGCAGGATACATTGCACGTGACAAAGAGATTATTGTTGGTTTGCAAACAGACGAATTACTCAGACGTGCTATGAAACCCTACGGTGGTATATCAGTCGTAGAGAAAGCATGTTCTGAAAATGGCGTTGAGATTTCACCTGTGGTAAAAGAGATTTTCACTAAATACGCCAAGACTCATAACGATGGAGTGTTTGATGTTTACAATCAAGAAATTAGGACATTCCGTTCGCTGGGTATTTTAACTGGTTTGCCTGATAATTATGCTCGGGGAAGAATTATCGGTGATTATAGACGTTTAGCTCTTTACGGCACAACAAAATTAATCGAAGGTAAACAAAATGATTTGCTTATCTATAACGGTCCGATGACAGACGATCGCATAAGATTGCGTGAAGAAGTTGCGGAACAAATCAAAGCCTTAAAAGATGTTGAAACATTAGGCGAAATTTACGGATTAGATCTTACACGTCCTGCTAAAAATGCTCAGGAAGCTGTTCAGTGGGTGTATATGGCTTACTTAGCCGCTGTAAAAGAGCAAGATGGAGCAGCAATGTCATTAGGAAATGTGTCATCTTTCCTTGATATTTATATCGAAAAAGATATAGCAGAAGGAAAGATTACCGAAGAATATGCTCAGGAGTTAATCGACCAGTTTGTAATGAAATTGCGTATGGTTCGCCATTTACGTATGGCAGCATATAATGAAATATTTGCAGGCGACCCAACATGGGTGACAGAATCTATTGGAGGAACAATGGCTGATGGTCGACATAAAGTAACAAAGACTTCATTCCGGTTTTTACAGACATTATATAATCTTGGTCCGTCGCCGGAACCAAATATGACAGTGCTTTGGTCGCAAAGATTACCTGAGAACTTCAAAGAATTTTGTGCGAAAGTCTCTATCGATACATCATCAATACAATATGAGAATGATGATTTAATGCAAAGTAGCAGATGTAGCGATGACTATGGTATTGCCTGTTGCGTATCATATCAGGAAATTGGCAAGCAAATTCAGTTTTTTGGTGCTCGCTGTAATCTTGCAAAGACACTTTTACTTGCAATCAATGGCGGACGATGCGAAATAAGCGGCAAGCAAGTAGTAAAAGGCATTCCTTCATTAAAAAGTGATATGCTTGATTTTGATGAAGTTATGAATAATTTCAAACTGACTATGGCTGAAGTATCACGTGTTTATGCCGATGCAATGAATATTATTCACTATATGCACGATAAATACTATTATGAGAAAGCTCAGATGGCATTTATCGATACCAATCCACGTATTAATCTTGCATATGGAGCAGCAGGTTTGAGTATTGTTGCTGATTCGCTTTCAGCAATTAAGCATGCTAAAGTAACGGTTGTGCGTGATGAGAACGGCTTATCCAAAGATTTCAAAATTGAGGGCGTTTTCCCATATTATGGTAATGATGATGATAGAGTTGATATTTTCGCGAGAGAAATTCCGATTTACTTCAATTCATTACTTCAAGATTTGCCAACATACAAAAATGCGGAGCCTACATTAAGTATATTGACAATTACCTCGAATGTAGTTTACGGCCAGAAAACCGGAGCTACACCCGATGGACGCGCTAAAGGAGTTCCATTTGCTCCCGGTGCCAACCCAATGCATGGTCGCGATACACACGGTGCTTTAGCTTCATTGAGTTCGGTATCAAAATTAGATTACGAACACTCTATGGATGGTATCTCGAACACTTTTTCAATTGTACCTAAGACATTAGGTCCGACTGAAGAACAAAGGCGCGAGAACTTAGTAAGTATAATGGACGGTTATTTTGCAAAAAACGCACATCACTTAAATGTGAATGTTTTAAATAGAGAAATGTTGGAAGACGCGATGGAGCGACCGGAAGAATATCCTCAATTAACAATTCGAGTTTCAGGATATGCTGTAAATTTTGTAAGATTGACACGCGCTCAACAATTGGAAGTTATCTCAAGAAGCTTCTTTGAGGCAATGTAATATCAGAACAAGTACAAATTCATTCATCATTAAATGATTAAAATACATTCAGTAGAATCACTTGGGACCTTTGATGGTCCCGGTGTTCGAATGGTATTATTTTTACAGGGTTGCAATTTCAAATGTCTGTATTGTGCTAATCCCGACACCATAGATGTTACAGGAGAATCAAAACTATACGACTATGAAGAGTTGATGAAATTAGCACGAAGTCAGAGACCTTTCTTTGGTAAAAAAGGTGGGATTACAATGTCGGGAGGCGAGCCTTTAATGCAAGCAAAAGCAATAATTCCATATTTCAAGTTGTTAAAAGATGAAGGTTTCAATACTTGTTTAGATACTAATGGCAGTTATTTAAATGATTCAGTAAAGGAGTTGTTGAAATACACAGATTTAGTACTTCTTGATTTCAAAGAAATTAATGATGAAGCACATAAGAAAATAACAGGTCTCACAAACCTTCCTACATTAAAATTTGCCAATTATCTGCAAGAAATTAATAAACCTACATGGGCAAGATATGTTTTAGTGCCCGGTTATACTGATAATGAAAACGACCTCCATAAATTAGGACAATTTTTGCAGCCAATGGATAATGTGCAAAAAATTGAAATACAGCCATATCATAAATTAGGCAAACACAAATACAAATCGTTGGGTTGGGAATATCAATTAGAAGATGTAGAGCAAAATACCGCTGAGCAGTTAATAAAAGCCAAAGATATTTTTCAACTTTATATCAAAGAAGTTATAGTAAATTAATATAATCAAACTATTCATCTGCTTTTCACGTTATCCCATAAGAATTTAACATATAATGAGCTATAATACTCCCAAACAAATAGTTGAGATAGTAAACGATGTTGCCAAATCTAAGGCATATACGTCTGTTCCTAAAACATTGGTATTAGCGTTTTTAGCAGGTGCTTATATTGCTATTGGCGGGTTGCTTGCAATTATAATTGGGGGAGGAGTGCCCGGAATAGCAGAGTCAAATCCCGGAATACAAAAATTTTTAATGGGAGCAGCTTTTCCAATCGGTCTTATGTTATGCGCTATTGCCGGAGCTGATTTATTTACAGGAAACACAGCTTATTTCATACCTCCTCTTATGAGTAAAAAAATATCTGTAAGCTTACTATTAAGAAACTGGACTTTAGTATATGCAGGAAATTTTATCGGAGCAATTTTCGTAGCTTATTTTATGGTTACACTTACCGGTATATTTTCATCATCACCATGGTTAGAAACCATATATAATATTGCAGATTCAAAAACATCAGCAAGTTTTTTACAAGTTTTCTTAAAAGGAATCGGAGCTAACTGGTTAGTAGCTTTGGCAATGTGGTTAGCCTACGCATCAAAAGATATCACCGGTAAAATATTAGGCATCTGGTTTCCGGTTATGGCTTTTGTTGCAATAGGCTTTGAGCACAGCATAGCAAATATGTTTTTTATACCCGCTGCTATTTTCAATGGAGCTTCTGTCACATGGTACGATTTTTTTATCCACAATTTAATACCTGCAACCTTAGGGAACATAGTTGGCGGTTCAGGTTTAGTTGGCTTAATCTATTTCTATATTTACAATGATTAAATAATCTCAAAAATTTTGTTGGTTTCTTTTAAAAAACTATCTTTGGCGGTTGTAAAAAAATATTAGTTTTTTATTTGTGATTTATTTATTTAATCCTTATTTAATATCAATCCTATTGTGAGAACAAAACAATTATTAATTATTTCTTTAATCTCTTTTTTCTTTATTTCTTGTTTAAGTGAAGAAGGCGAGGGAGGAACCGGCTCTGTACAAGGTTATGTATACCATGTTTTACATCCCGACGGCGATTATACTTTTAAAACTGATACTATTCCTGCATCAGAAGTTCGTGTGTACATTCAATATGGTGATGAAAAACCATATAGCGATGATATGCGTACCGGATCTGATGGATTCTACAAGTTTAAATATTTGACTAAAGGTACATACTCTGTGTTTGCGTATAGTGAATATCCCGACGGACCAAAAGAAGCTGTAGAACAGACAGTAACAATAAGCAAGGGAGGAATTGCAGAAGCAAATAAGATATTTATACATTCCGGTAAAATGCTTGGCAGACATCAGATTAAAGGTCAGTTAAAAGCAAGATATTATAGTAGCAATAATTCCGGTACAATAACATTGAGACAAGATACAATCGGTGTTGCCGGAGAAAGAATATATATTAGGAAGAAAGGTGTAGAACAACCATTCGATGATGTCAGAACAGGTGAAGATGGAGTTTTTATCTTTGAAAAAGTACCGGCAGGAGCATTCGAAGTATATGCTCTTAGTGAAGATGCCTTTACGAGAGAAACATATATTTTAGGAACTAGCGTAGAAAGATCTTTTATAGGTAGTCCTGATTCAAAAGGTATTATAGAAGTTACTGTAACTGACAATGATAAAACGGTGGTTATAAAAACAATTTATGCATTCTTAAGATCATAAACGGCTCTCAATTAAAACACATTAGCACATTAGCATATTAGTAAATTATTCACGTATGAAAAAATTAAAGAACAAATATATCCTTCTCATTATAACACTTTTATTTAGTGTTGTTAACTTGACTTATGCTCAACAAATAAACACTGATAATTCAAAACGAGAAATTAAAAAGAAATTAACAATTAAAGAATATAAGACAGACGCTCGAGGTAAAGATAAAACTTTAGATGCTGAAATTAAATATAACGACAAGGGATATAAAATCGAAGAGATAGAATATGCTAAAAACGGGTTGAAATATCGTAATACTTATGAATATGACAGTAATAACCGTTGTATAAAAGAAGTGTTATACGACGACCGAAATAAAGTACAACGAATCAGGAAAATAGAGTATAATCCGGACGGAACAAAAAAAGCTCATTATAATTATCTTCCAAACGGTCGCCTTTATTCCACTAAGCAATTTGAATACATTTATTAGCATATCATCTTTAGAAAAATCTCTTGAGCCTGAAAAGAATATTTCAGAAATTCTATCTAAGTTTGATCCTATATCTTTAGAGGAGATGGATAAGGTCAAACTTATGAACCGTATTGACACAAAATTTATGGTGCCGTTAGATAAATTGGAGTATTTGTTACAAAAGGCAACAGAGAATTATCGTGTGGTTGAGATTAGCGGACATAGGACTTTACCTTATTCGAGTATATATTTCGATACGGAGGATTATCATATGTATACGATACATCATAATGGTAAATTGAACAGACAAAAAATCCGTATGAGATCTTACTTGAGTTCGGGTGTGTCTTTTTTAGAAATTAAAACAAAAAACAATAAGAGACGAACTAAGAAGAAGCGAATTCAAATAGATAGTCGGAAATTTGAACATATTTTATTAGAGGAGGCTGAAAAAGATTTGATTACATCTAAAACGCCTTTCAATCCTGATGAATTATCACCAAGTTTGCAAAACTTTTTCAGTAGAATTACTTTGGTTGATAAAAAAGAAACGGAACGGGTAACTTTAGATATTAATTTACAATATCGTTTAGTTAATTCCTCAGAATGTGTTCATGTTAAAAATTTAGTTATAGTAGAGCTGAAACAAGATGGTAATAACACTTCATATTTTAAAGAATGGCTGTTGGATTTATCCGTATTGCCAAAAGGCATGAGTAAATACTGTCTTGGTATGGTTTTAACGCACGACAATATAAAGACTAACAGATTCAAGCAGAAACTTAGATATATAAATAAGCTTACAGGAATAGAACAACTGTCTGTTTAAGCTATATAAATAAAGTATAGAAGGCATTATTAAAAAATATTATTTAAAACATTTTCATTATGATTCAATCGGATTTTCCGGAATTTGATCCGGATATAGCAACTGATTACGGTGTTGCTGAAGGTTTTACAGGTCCTGATTTCTTAGGTATCCCAATTTTTGAAGCACAATCTTTATTAGAGATGGTAATACGTTTCTTATTCAACATATTGGTATGCTGGTTCTTAGTTAAGTATTTTTATTATAAGAAAAGTGGGAGAAAAGATTTCTACTTCACATTTGTATTGTTTTCTGTGGCTGTGTTTCTATTGATATACTTGCTTGATAGTGTTAAGCTGCAAGTTGGAATGGCTTTGGGTCTGTTTGCCATTTTTGGCATCATAAGATATAGAACTGAACAAGTGTCTATCAGGGAAATGACTTATTTATTTATAATCATAGCAATATCAGTTATAAACGGACTGTCTAAAGCTTTATCAATCACAGAATTACTTGTGGCTAATTTAATGTTTGTAGGTGCTATTGCTGCAATGGAAAGCACAAGGATATTTAAGCAAACAGCAACCAAGATAATTTTATATGAAAAGATACATCTAATCACTCCGGATAAAGAGGATCTGTTGATGGCAGATTTACAGAAACGCACCGGATTAGATATTGTAAAATTTGAAATTGGTCATATTGATTTCTTGAAAGATGTAGCTTTTATAAAGGTTTATTACAACCCGACACAAAAAGAACCCAACACAATCGATACAATAACCAAATTAAAGAATTTCCCTGATGCTTAAAAAAGTAAAATTTGTATTATTGCTGATGTCGTTATTAATAACGCCTTCAATTGTTCACTCTCAAACAGATGATTTTGGAGGTATTGGCTCTGTAAGTGTATCTAAGAATATTGGTACTTTTACTTCATTAAGTTTAGAGCAGGAACTAAGAATGGATCGACAACTTAGTTCGGTTAGCCGCTCATCAACATCAGTAAGTGCAGATTTTACCATAGCAAGAAGATTGCTGAAAGCTGAATTAGATTATATTTTAATGTATCGTAGAAATTCTAATGAGAGATATGAATATCGTCATAGATTTACTGCCGGATTTGTAGGACAATATAGAATTGACAGGATTGCTCTGAAATTACGAACTCGCGGACAGGCTACACTCAGGGATGAAATGAGAGGTGACTATGGATTTAACCCAAAATATGTATGGCGTAATAGATTAGCAATTGAATATAATATCCGCAAATCACCTTTCACACCATATATCTCCGGTGAAATTTTTACTCCCATAAACGGTAAACAAGGTTTTTTCATGGATTCATACCGCTTAATTGGAGGTACAGAATACAAACTATCTAAGAAAAGCTCATTAGATTTTCAGATTAGATTTGATAAGGATGTGCAAATAGCAGAACCAAAGAGTATTATATGGGGAGGAATAGGTTGGAATTATAGTTTTGACTAAGGTCTGTATGATTGCTTGGTTATTTGACTACACCTTTTTATAATCCAATTATTGGTATCCATTTAGCAGTGCTTGTCGAAGATGTGTTTGCAATTGCATCTTCACCACCATCACCGTCGAATAATGCAAAATTGACAAGGATTGCGCCGGATTCGCTAATGTTTAACTGAGAACGGGGAACAGCCACTTCAGCAATATAACCACCTTTATCATTCCTGCTATTTTCAAACTTTGTTTTCACAAATACGCCAAAATCAGAACTTATCCAATTAGTACCATTATATACTTCTGAATCTACTATGCTTTCATGCGAAACTTTTATTCTACAAGTTCCATTAGTAAGCTTATCATTATCTGTAACCTGACTTAGATATATGGTGGCGTAATCTTCTTTTGTTATGTAATTGTCGAGTATTTCTAATAGAAAATAAACATTATCATTATCGAATGCACATCTAAGAGTCCCTTGTGCCTGTGATTTTTCACCAACGAAGAGTGCATGGTCCGTATTGTCCCATTCCGAATTAGAACCATCTACCACGACATTTCGTGACGTTGCTGTAATGCGGTGATTAAGAATAAATTGAGATAGCATTATCGTGCCTTTTGAAGTATTGGGCATTGAGCCTATAAGTATATGGTCATTCATTATTTGCAATGAACCCCAGTAGCCTCCACCGGAAAAGGGAATATACGAGTCACCAAAATTACGTGCTTCGGAATTACCCATTTTCAGATTAAATTTAGAAGATCGGTTGTAGGAAAGGATTGTTTCTCCTGATTTGAACTGTACTAAATATGGTGCAGCTCCATAGAAAGCTTTGGTATTTCTATCTGTGGGACCGGCTTGATCTGCGTTGAGATATATCCATTCACCATTATCACCTGAGTATGCAAACGATATATAATATTCATTTGCACCATTCGTGGTTTCAACGGCAGCTGCCAGTTTTTGATTACCATTGAGTTTGATTACGGATGGCATCTGATCATTGAAATATGTCTTTCCGTCTATGGTATGCTTTGAGCGTATCACAAAATATGGGGTAAGACCAAACGAGGGATTCCATGTCTTCCCATTATCAGTGGAAATAATCATTGCTGTTCCTGTATCTTTTGATTGAACTCCAGTACGATTACTATCGGTAAAATAGCAATGAACCACGCCTGGTGATATTTCTAAAAGATACGGTTCCCAATTAACTCCCTGATAAATTCTGACCTGCTCACTCCAGCTTGTTCCATTATTAGAACTACGTTTTATGACTATTCCCGCTTCCAAAGTATTATTTTTATAATCGTCTGTTGAACGGTACGAAGCTACGGCCAGAATATCACCATTAGATAGTACGACAGCATCGGTAGTAGCGTAATAATACGACTTGTCGTTAGTAAATATCTTGCCTTTAGGAGCCCAGAGTTTAAGATTTTGACTAATTGTGTAATTACAACTAATCGCATGTTGACCATTTTGGACAAACATGATGTAATTACCATTATTCATTTTTTTAACTCGAGGATAATGAGGTGTCGCTACTCCCAGCAAAGTTTCATCCAAATCGACATAGCTTCTGAAGTTCATCTTTAAAGACGATCGAGAAGTAACGTCAGCGTGTGAATTGGTAACAGAGATACCCTGATTCAACTTGTCTATTGGTGTAACAACAAAGGTTGGTTCTGTTGGTGGCTTGGGAGTATCAATATTTTCATCACCCTTTTCGCTACACGAAAAAAGGATATAGCATGTTACTCCTAATATGAATAATGTGTTGAATACATATCTCATATCCCTTAATTTTTGTATTAATAGAAGATTATCCTCTTATACACACATAAGATATATTTTATTGTGTATAAGAGGACAATCAATTTTACCTCTTTAATAATCTACACCCAAATAAAGTTCAGATAATTGTGCAGAAGAGCCTTGATTTCCCGAACCGGTATAGAAACAGTCACTGTCTTTACAATAAAATTTTATATATCTATACTTGGATAGAGGAATTTCAATATTAGGAGATTCTATATTATCTGCAAGATCAACATTTGGAATTGCCACATTTGTAGCTATAGAAGTAAAAGCCATGCCATCATTACTTCCGGATATTTCCTGAATCTTATGGTAACGAATGAAAAGCTGGGTTGTATTTCTATGACGTATTCTGAAATAGTCAACGTCTTGTGCTACTTTCATATCAACGATAAAATAAATACCATCTCCACTGGGTACAGAGACACCACCATAAGTTTTTCCTGGTCTTACTAAAGCAAACCAAGTAGATGTATCTTCATCGAATGGACTTTCCAACGAATTAGTTCCTTCTACGAAAAGGGTATGCGAAGCTGTCATTTCCCAATTGTCACGAGGATAGTCTCCTATAAAGGCGGGAGCTTCCTTCACCGTAATGTTAAATTCTCCTGTAGCAGAAGGATTATCTACAGACTTAACAATGACTGTTGCCGTTCCTGCTTGAAGTCCTGTAATTATTCCGACTGCGTCAACCGAAACTATAGTTGGGTCCATAGACTCATAACTTACAGCTTTGTTTGTTGCAATACCGGGGATAACAGCAAACTTGGTCGATAAATCTTCAGTAGAATTAACTCTAATTTCTATATCTTTTACTGTAATTGATATAGAGGAAACAGCTATTACCTTCTGTTCAACAACTTGCAATTCAAATTGATCTGTTTTTTCGTCAACGGTCACTGTTATAATAGTAGTGCCGTAAGATATTGGTGTAACCTGTCCTTGAGATGTAATAGTTGCAACTTCAGTGTTTGAAGAAGAAAATGCTTGTATCTGATTTGTTGCATTTTTCGGTAAGATATTCATTCTGTTTGCAACATTTAAGGAGTTATCGCCAAGTGCGACTTCATACCCGTTTTTAAGATCGCTTTTCCACTCTACACTTTCTACTCTGATTTCTGTCTCTTCATCTTCATTGAAGATATTCCCATTGTTATCATCGCAACTTGTGAAAGATATTCCAGCAAGTAATAATGCGAAAAGAAGGAAGTTTAATTTAGTTTTTTTCATAATCTTCATTATGTTATTACAATTATTAATTAATATATAGATTGATTTTTTATAAAGAACAATTTAAATTATTTACTATTCAGCCTTAACCAAATATATTTCAGATATTTGCATGGAAGAATGTGTCGTTAATATTTCATGATGAGTTATCGGAGTATACAGGTAGTCTCCAAATAATCTTTGACAAAAGTAGTTAGACATAGCTCTAAAACCGACCTCATTTTTGCCTATTGTGTACTTTAGGAATAACTTTTTTATTTATGATGACTTAAATTATGTATGGAAAATGGATTATTTCAGATGTTAGAGTCATCATTATGATTTTGCCTATACTCTTTTGGGGATTGATTGTAACGTTTTGTAAATTCTTTATAAAAATGAGATCTTGTTGTAAAACCAGTGTTGTACATTATCTCTTGAATAGTAAGATTTGTTTTTATTATTAATTTTGCTGCGTATTTTATACGTTGTTCTTTTATAAAGTCTTTAGGAGACAGAAGTTCTAAATCTTTGAACTTTCGATAAAGACTTCTCATACTCACTTGCAGTTTATCTGCCAAGTCTTCAGGTGAGAATTCAGAATTATTTATATTTTCTTCTATAATTCCTGTAGCAGACATGATAAATTCGCGGTCATCATGAGTTAATATTTGGCTGTTAAGGTAATCATAACTGCTCACCGAACTATTATAATATTCTTTGAGACTTTTATTTTTTTCGATTAATTGCTTAATAACAGTTTTTAGATATTGCGTGTCAAAAGGCTTGCTTATATATGCATCCGCTCCGGACTCTATTCCCATTATCTTATCATTAATTGCTGTTTTAGCTGAAAGGATTACGAGAGGAATATGCATAGCATACTGATCTTCCTTTATTTTCTTTGTTAATGATATTCCATCTAAGTTAGGCATCATGATGTCGGTTATAATAAGATCGGGTGATATATTTATTAATTTGTTAAATCCTTCATTGCCATCTTTGGCTATTATAATCTTATATTCATTAGAGAGTATCTCATTTAATAAAACAAGTATTTCTTCATTGTCATCTATGATGAGTATAGTTGGCAAGTCTTTCTTGTTTTCAGAGAATTGTTCTTTTATTTCATTTTTATAATCGTCTTGTGTAAGAAGGGTAGTCTTGTTAGCAATATTTGAACTGTTTATTTCGACAATACTTTTGTCAGTCAAGGCTAATTCTGATTTTGATAAATCAATTGCCGGTAGTTTTACTATAAATTCAGCATATTTTCCAACTTCACTATTTACTTCTATACTTCCTCCAAGCATTTCTGCCATGCTTTTACATATTGCCAGTCCTAATCCATTTCTGGAAGAAAGTCCTGTAATAGAATTAGATTCAACATTATCTAATACAGAATATCGGTTAAACACATAAGGAATGTCTGATTCATCAATACCTTTACCCGTATTATATACTTTCAAAACTAACTCATCCTTTTCAGTATAAACCGTAACACTTATGGACCCATACTTATGCGTATATTTTAATGCATTGGAGATTAAATTATTTAATATTTTTGATATGCAGTTTTGATCTAAGTTCCATATTATAGTAGAAGCTATGTTGAGACTGAAATTTATATGATTTTCTTCGACTAAGTCCCTAAATGATTCTACTATTTCATAGCATATATTGTTTATATTACAACTCTCAATTTTACAGACTTTATTCCCTGTTTCTATACGGTGGAAATCAATTATTTCTTGCACTAAATTATTTAATTTTTCAGCATTCGATTTAATAGTAGCTGCGTACTTTCTAATGAAAGAATCACTACCTCTATAGTTAAGTATACGCTCACTTGGTGTATATATCAAAGTTAAAGGTGTGCAAAATTCATGTGTTATATTTGTGAAAAAACGGAGTTTGTTCTCATATGCTTCTTCCTTATACTTCTGATCTAAATACTGCTCTATTTTCTTTTTCTTTCGTTCGTACTTTCTTCTTATGTAATTATATAATAACAATAGCAAACAGATTATAGACATACCATATACTACTTTTGCATATATACTTAGATACCAAGGTGGTAGTATTGTGATATTTAAGCTTGCCATTTGACTCTCAGCAGTATTTGCACCATTATATTTTACTCTCAATACATATTTTCCAGGAGGAATATTGGTAAATTGTGCTTCTCTATTATTTGCATTCATCCAAGTTTCACTAAAATTACCCAATTGATATGAAAACTTTCCATGCATTCCATTAATAAAGTCGTTTGCTATAAACGAAACAGTAAAAAAATCCTGTTTGTATTTGAGTTGCAAATATTTGTTTTCTCCTTTTCCAACAAGAAAATCATTAATATTAAACTCCTCATTAAAAATCCGAAGACGTGTAAAATATACAGGAGGTACAAATCTTTTGTTTATTTTATCCTCTTGTCTAATCCATACAACTCCATCAATTCCACCAAAAAAGCAAGTTGATTTCTGCTCATCTTTATAGTAAGCATTGTCGCTGAACTCTATAACCTTCAGACCGGTCTTTTCATCAAAACTTCTAAATGTGTTTTCTTCCGGATCAAACAACACAACGCCTGCATTAGTACTTAGCCATAGCTTTCCTTCATGATTTTCAAGTATCCCATGAATTGTATTGTTAGGTAATCCGTCACTCTCGTTAAAGTTCTGATAATCAAATTCCCCATTCGGAAGTTCTTTGACCTTAGTTATGCCATAGCTGGATCCGAACCATTTGTCTCCGTTTTTTGAGATACAAATACTTAATACATCATTCATTGGGGCAATACCTTTCTCTTCAAATGAAATAAGGTTGTAATTGCCTGTAATATAATTAAATCGGATGGCACCGCTTCCTCGCATTCCAAGCCATATGATTGAATCGTTTTCTTGTTTAATTGAAAAAATCTGATTAAAACGTTGACCCCTATTATCCCTGTCAAATTCATATCTTTTAATATCTTTGACTTCTAATTCATTTTTCCGTTTTTGAATATTTACTTTTAATAAATAATGTAATGAGGCTACCCAGAGAGTGGAGTCGGATGTTTCCAATAAGCTGTGTACACCGAAGAAACTTATGGGATTGTTGTTTTTAAGACGATGAACTTTTTTATCGTCGTATGAATAATAATCAAGATAAGGCCCATTTGAACCTATCCAAAGGACATTGTTATGATGACTCATCTCAAAAGCAAAAACAGCATCATCGCTTAAATAGTTTTCCGTTGTTAAATGTTCAATGTCAGCTCGATTATTAGAGGTGTTATCATAATCTTTTATTTTGATGATTCCATTACCTTTTGTGCCAAGCCACAAGTCATTATGACTATCGGTGTAAAATGCACGTATTGGCCTTTGTTTTTTGATAGGCAGCATGTTTAAATTGATTCCCTCAAAAACGTATTCTTCCTTTATAAAAGCATACACACCCTGCCCGTCCGTACCAACCCATATTATGTCTTGCGTGTCATCTTTTAATAATGCAAAAACGCCGATATTTAAGGGTAGTTTTTCAACTCTATATTCTTTTTTGTGATTTAGACTAACCAATCCACTTACTCTAAATGCAATAAGTATATCCTGACCATCGAATATGATAGAAGCAATATCTCCATATTCAGAGATCACAGGAGCAATGTTTTTTACATGTTCCATTCCATGAGGACTTACAACATATAAATCTCTCTTTCTATCGATAAAAATTAAATTTCCTTTATCGTAAAAAACATAAATGATATATTCGTGATGCTTAAAATTATCAAGTGGAATTAATAAGGGTTTGGAATTGTCAGAATAGCTTATTGCAAACTGTTTAATTACTCCATTATTTGCAATCCAAATTTTATCGTTTGAGTCGATTATAAACGTTCCACTATTTTTGTATAGTCCGGGATTAGGAATGTCAGCTTTATTAAATTTGTCTTCTACAAAATCATACCAGTATATCTCTCCCGCTAATGTCATAACAAAAATATTACCTTTGCTGTCGACCGCCATAAAACTATCTTCTCTAAATTCTGAGAAACAGGCTTCCACTCTGTCGTTTTTCTTTGAGTATTTATCTAATCCTGCTTTTGTTAATATCCACAAGTAATCATTTTTTGATTCTACAATTTTTCTGATTACATTACCGGATATGCTGTGTTTGTTATTAATGCTTGGCTTGTAAACCTCTACGTCCGTACCATTATATTTATTCAAACCATCGTAGGTGCCTATCCATAAATACCGCTCATTATCTTGTAGTAAATAGATAACAGCACTATTAGACAGTCCATTTCTGCTATTGACATTGCGGATGTTATAAGCATTTAGATGAATAATTGAGCTTACAAGAATTAATATTTTTAGAATGTTTCTCATGAATGTAATAACTGGAAATTGCAATTAACTTATACAAAGAAAGCTAATATTATCTTATATACATAATTTCTCATATAAAAAAGTGTATTTATTGTTGCCAAAATTGTCCTTAAAGAAACTGCATTTAAGAGGGCAAGTTTGGCGAGAATGAGAATGTTTTGTTTTTATACTTGGTTTATATTTGCATGTGAATTAGAAATTGTAATCAAATAATAATAATTTTAAATAATTTTCTGACAATGAAGAAAACATCTTCTATTTTGATTTTCTTATTAGTTTTGATCTTGGGATCTTGTGAAGATGATAAAAAAGAGCTTGATAATAAAAATCCGAGTTTGAGGATAAATACATCCGACAGAACAGTAACTAATTCCTCAGGAAGTATCAATATCCATGTTGTGTCCAATGTATCTTGGACTGTCCAGCCACAGGAAACTTGGCTCACATCAGACAAAACACAAGGTAACGGAAACATGACTGTAAAAATCAGTTATGATGAAAATACTACGGATAAACGATCAGGTATAGTGAAGTTTGTTACAAAAGGCATAAATCCGGTTGAACTTAAAATTACCCAGACAGAACTTACATTTACTAATCCTATCGCAGGTATCCCTGACCCATGGATTATAAAACATGGTGATTTTTATTATTTCTGTAAAGCTCAGGGTAACGGTATTAATATAGCCAAATCGGATAAATTGACGAGTTTTCCAACTACGAGTGCTGTTTGGAGTGCTCCTACAGATAAAGCCGGTAATAAAGTATGGAATCCTACCAATGTATGGGCACCCGAATTACATTATGTAGACGGACGTTGGTATATTTATTATGCTGCCGGACGTCCTACAAGTGAAACAGGTGGGTCATATACATATCAGAGAACCGGCGTGTTAAGAGCAAAAACCAATGATCCACAAGGTGCATGGGAAGATTTAGGTATGCTTTATACCGGTGATAATTACAAGGAAGGTATAGTGGCTACAACTGAAAATACGAATTATGCTATCGATATGGGTGTATTTAAATTAAATGGACAGTTGTACGCAATATGGTCGGGAAATCCTGTAGGAAGTGGAGACCAATGGCTATATATCGCGAAAATGGAGAATCCGTATACCATATCGTCGTCGAGAGTAGCTATATCGAAGCCTGATAAATCTTGGGAACTTCATTCGGGGAAGGTAAACGAAGGTCCTGCTTTTCTGAAAAATAAGGAAAAGGGTAAATTCTTCGTAGTGTATTCAGCTAACGGTTCTTGGACAAAGCAGTATAGATTAGGTTGTTTGGAACTTAGCGACACCCTATCCAATCCGCTCGTTGCATCGAACTGGAAAAAATTACCAAATGAGGTTTTTTCACGTAATGACGATACAGTGAATCCAACTAATGGTGTTAACGGTGTAGGACATTGTAGCTTTACTAAATCGCCTGACGAAACGGAAGACTGGATTGTATATCACGTTAAAGCATTCAATGAAAGTGGTTGGTCAAATCGTTACACATTTATACAAAAGTTTTCTTGGGCTGAAGATGGAACGCCTTATTTTGGAAAACCGGTGAGTTGGGGCGAAGCTTTGGTACTACCTTCAGGTGAAAGTCGCTAAATTGAGAAGATTATTTTATGCTATTTTATTTATAAACACTTTAATTTTTATCATCATGAGAAAAAGAAACTTACTTTTATTATCATTACTTACTGTTTCCTGTTTAACAGGATTTAGAATGTTTGCGGAAGATGTTGATCTTACGCATTTGATTGTGAACAACGATTTTGAATATGTTGCAGAGGATGTACCTCATACATGGAATACTTGGAAACCAAAATCTGCAAATGACAATCATGGATATACTACATTCTATGGTTGGGAGTGTGATTTGAGCGTTTTAGGTGGTGACTCACAGGGGTTCAATAAGGATGTTGAAAACCAGCATGGAACGTATGGATGTTGGATTGGAAATAATGGTGTGTTTCCAGACCTTTGGGAGTTTTCTCAAATCATCACCGGTCTTGAAGCTGGAAATTACAAAGTTCAGTGCCTTTTGTCTGGAACAAAAAGGCCAACCAGTCAGCGCTTGTTTGCTAACCAAAATGTGCAGTATTTCAAAAGTGAAACAGATTACGAATATAATCAAACAGAAGGTGAGATTGCAACTTTTGCCGGTTACGAAGACACGCCGGCTGACAAAACTCTAAGCGAAATGGTAGTTTACACTACTATTGAAGCCGGAGAGCCCTTGAAAATTGGAATTCGTACCGGTGGAACAAAAGGGGATGGCACCATTGCTCCGAGTGCTAATCCTGCTTGGGGTTGGTTTAAAGTGGATTATTTCCGATTAACGAAGGTAGATAATATACCGGCAGGCATTAGTAATCCGGAACAGAAATTCAACTACCACGTGAACAACGGCACATTAACTGTACATGGGCTGGGAGCTTATGTAGTGTATAATATCAACGGTGTAAAAGTAGCAGAAGTCGATAATGCTGAGATGTCAGTTGATTTGATGAAAGGTATTTATATCGTACGGACACTGAATTCAAGTGCATTCAAAGTTGTTGTGAATTAAGATAACGAGGCTGGGACATCCATAATTATATAAACAGTCCAACAGTACTTCTAAACTGTTGGACTGCAAAATTTTTCATAAACAAGTTTATTTCTACAATTTATTCGATAAAGTATTTCTAACCATGATAAAAAAAACAATACTATTACATGTTTTGATGATAATTTGCCTGTCAGTATATGCAGGAATACCGGAGGAGTTTAAAAATTTCCCTAACGGTAGTGAACCTGAGTTTATAGCTTCGAAAATCATTCAGCTATATAATAATGCTGCTGAAAGCACTACTCCTATTAATTATCCTGAAACTTGTTCATGGTTTGGCTCACTTAGATTTGCCGGTGCAACTAAAGATAATGAGATGCTCAATCTGTTAGAAAAGCGTTTTATCCCTCTGCTGGGAGAAAATTCAGGAGCTATGCAGACACCCAATCATGTAGATAACACCGTATTTGGTATAGTTCCATTGCAATTGTATTTACAGACAGGAAAACAAACTTATTACGATGTAGGGATTCATTTTGCAGATCGACAATGGACAATGCCGGCTAATCCGAGTAATGAAAATAGAGTAAAATATCAGAATCTTCTCGATAAAGGATTATCATGGCAGACACGTTTTTGGATCGACGATATGTTTATGATTACTGCAATTCAAACACAAGCTTATCTTGCCTCAAACGACGAAAAATATATTAATCGTGCAGCCCATGAAATGATTGCCTACTTAGACTCTTTGCAACGCCCGAACGGTTTGTTTTATCATTCTCCGCAAGCTCCATTTTTCTGGGGACGTGGCAATGGATGGATGGCTGTAGGTATGGCTGATTTATTAACGTATTTACCTGAGAATAATTCGGATAGACCAAAAGTTTTAGAGGGGTACCGTGATATGATGTCGACTCTGAAATCCTATCAAAATGAAGAAGGACTATGGAACCAACTCATTAATGAACCGGATTCTTGGACAGAAACTTCAGGTTCTGCAATGTTTACATATGCCATGATCACAGGTGTCAAAAATGGTTGGTTGGATGAAAAAGAATATGCTCCCGTTGCACGGAAAGCATGGCTGGCGTTACTTGGTTATTTGACTGATTCATTTCAGTTGCGCGACGTGTGTGAAGGAACAAATGTGGGCTATACTAAAGAATACTACTTGGCAAGAAGACGCATCACAGGCGATCGACACGGGCAAGCTGCTTTAATGTGGTGTACTGTTGCATTGTATGAAACCGAAAAAAATTCACTTGCAGGGTTAAAGTCCCTATCGTATGATCAAGGAACTCTGATACCTGCTTTTAATCCCGAAATAACCGAATACACCTGTTACTTGCCGATTGGAATAAGCAATGTGACTCAATCTGCCGAACCTTTATATAGAAATAAAGCTACGTTATCTAAAACTGTTAATGTAGATACAGGAAGTACTGCTGTCACTGTAGTTTCTGCAGATGGTTCAGAAACCAAAATCTATAATATAAACTTCCATACATCAGATGATGTAGATTGTACTAATCTGATTGTAAACAATGATTTTGAATACGTGGCTAAGGACGTACCGATGACCGCAACAACATGGAAACCCAAAGATGCTGCTACTAATCAGGGATACACAAAGTTCTATGGTTGGGAATGCAATATAGAATCTTTAGAAGGTTCATCACAAGGAATTAATAAAGATTTTGCAAATCATCATGGTACCTATGGAGCTTGGATTTCAAGTTCTGCTGTATTCCCTGAGTTTCTAGAGTTTTATCAAACTGTTGATAACCTTGAAGCCGGAACTTATAAAGTACAGTGCCTTTTATCAGGAACAAAACTTCCAACAAGCCAGCGTCTGTTTGCCAATCAAAATGTACAGTATTTCAAAAAGGATACTGACTATGTAAATAACCAAATTGAAGGAGAAGTCGCAACTTTTGCGGGATATCCAAATCCACTCGCTGATAAGGATTTATCTGAAATGATTGTTTATACTACTATTGACAAAAATGATCCGTTGAAAATAGGAATTCGTACAGGATCTGTAAAAGGAGATGGTACAATAGGTGCTAAACAATGGGGATGGTTTAAAACAGATTATTTCCGCCTAATAAAAATAACTCCTGAGCATGCTTCAGATGCAAATCTTTTTTGTATCTCCATGAGTACAGGTAACCTGGACTTTTCACCTGAAAAAACAGATTACACCGTCATCTTATCTAAAGATACTCGAGTTGTTACCGTCAATGCAACCGCCAACGTACAAGATGCTATTATAGCCGGTACAGGAATGGTTGATGTAAGTTCCGGTCATGGTATCTCTACTATAACTGTTACAGCGCTTGATGGAATTACCGTGAAAACATATACAATTACTTACCATGTCGATGAAACAGGTAGTCTTGATTTTAAAGAATTACCTCAAAAAGCAAATTGGCATGTTGCTAATGGAAAATTAGTTATTGAAAATGTCGATACTTATTCCGTTTATGATATCAATGGAGTAAAAATCGTTGATGTGAAAGATGCCAAGAGTACTGCGGTTGATTTAAAGCATGGTGTTTATATCATACAGGCAGACAATAGTACAGAGACATTTAAAGTAGTTGTTAGATGATTTTACCTATATGCAAAATAATATATTAAATAATCAGTATAATCAAATTTTTTTATTCATGAAAAGAAAAATTCATTTTTTAGTTGTAGTAATTCTATTTTTACCTTTGGTTGTTTTTAATGCACAATCTCAGAGTTACGATTTAAAGAAATTCCCTGAGGGATCACAACCTAAAGAAGTAGGGATCAAACTTGTAGAAAGATATCTTCAAACACCACACTCGCACTGGGGAGATATTAATTCAAAACATAAAGTGACTTTTGTTACTTATCCTGACGTGTGTGCGTGGTTAGGATCATTGTGGTTTACGACTGCTACCAAAAACGATAATCTATATAATCAATTGATAGATCGGTTTGAGCCTTTGTTTACTACTCAAAAGAATATGTTGCCCGAATTCCGTCCTAAACCGCACAATGTGGTTGACTGGTATGTTTTTGGTGCCGTACCGTTAGAAATATATAAACGCAAAAAAGATTCTAAATATCTTGATTTAGGGTTACAATATGCAGATAAACAATGGATACTTCCCGACGATCCGAGAGGAGACGAGAAAAGATGGCATGACTTGGGCTACTCATGGCAAACCCGTCTATGGATTGATGATATGTTTATGATTACAGCTGTTCAAGCACAAGCTTATTTGGTTACAGGCGACAAAAAATATATGGATCGTGCAGTTGATGAAATGGTACTGTATTTAGATAGTATACAACGTCCAAATGGGTTGTTTTATCATGCACCCGATGCTCCGTTCTTTTGGGGACGTGGCAATGGATGGATGGCTGTAGGTATGGCTGAGATGTTGAGAATGATGCCTAAAAATAATCCTAATAGAGGAAGAATTGAAGAAGCATATAAAAAAATGATGCAGACTTTGTTACGTTATCAAAGCTATGATGGTATGTGGCATCAGCTTATTGACGATCCTAATTCTTGGAAAGAAACTTCTTCTACGGCAATGTTTACTTATGCAATGGTTACAGGTGTAAAAAACGGCTGGCTTGATAAAAAAGTCTACGGAGAAGCTGCTCGTAAAGCATGGCTGGCTTCTTTGACTTATCTTGATGAGAATTATAATCTGCGTAACGTATGTGAAGGTACAGGAACAAAAAATGATTACCAACACTATCTAAATCGCCGGAAATTGCTTGGAGACCTACATGGACAAGCGGCTCTTATTTGGTGTGCTTATGCCTTGAGTAGCGGCAAGTAAAAGAAATTGGCTTTAATAAAAAAACAGATGAGAAATTGCAAATCTTTTATGCTGACCGTCTTTTTGTTGTTATGTTCAGTTACGTTCACGTGCTGTGCAGAAGAACTCTCAGGAGACCCATCAGGCAACGGCGATGGTAATCATAATGGTAATAATGATACAGATAAAGATACAACTAACTACAACTTAGTTGATTTTCCGGAAGGATATAGCCCAATAGAAATAGGTCAGAAACTTACAAATAGATTTATTACAGTTGATTATTCGACAAATAGGACTAATAAAGTTAATTATTCATTCTGGGGAAATATTTACTCCACAAATACTCCCGACCATGTTACTTATCCGGATGTCTGTGCTTGGTTAGGAGCATTGTGGTTTGCCGACGCAGTAAAGAATGATAATTTATATAATGGCGTGGTCAAAAAATTTGATCCGCTTTTTACTACTGACGTAAGATTTCAACCGAGTTTGCGACCTTCTGCAAGTAATATTGTGGATTATTATGTTTTCGGAGCAGTTCCGCTTCAAATATATCAACGAAAGCAAGAATCCAAATATTATGATTTAGGGATGAAATATGCTGATGGCCAATGGACATTGCCATCCAATGCTACTCAAACTCAAAAAGACTGGCATGATAAGGGATATTCGTGGCAAACTCGACTTTGGATTGATGATATGTTTATGATTACAGCTCTGCAAGCACAGGCATATCATGCTACAGGTGATGAAAAATATAGAGAACGGACAATTGATGAAATGGTGCTTTATCTTGATGAGATACAAAGAGATAACGGATTGTTCTACCATGCTCCCAATGCTCCCTTTTATTGGGCACGTGGCAATGGATGGATGGCTGCCGGTATGGTAGAAGTTCTAAAATTATTACCCGCTGATCATAAGCACAGACAAAAAATTATGAATGCTTACATTAAGATGATGAAAGAATTAGCTAAGTACCAGAGGCCAGATGGCATGTGGTCACAGCTTATTGACCATCCGAATACTGCTGATATGTGGGCTGAAAGTTCAGGGTCTGCAATGTTCACCTATGCTATGATTTCGGGAGTAAAGAATGGTTGGCTCGAAGAAGAGAAATATGGTACAGTTGCACGTAAAGGATGGTTAGCCCTTGTTAGCTTTCTCGATCGAAATTTTGATATTACAGAAGTATGCGAGGGTACGGGAGTTGGATACAGTTATGAGTATTATAGAGATCGTCGAAGATGGATTGGCGATACGCATGGATTAGCTGCTATGTTGTGGAGTGCATATGCTTTAATCCTCCCAACAGAAACAGATTAAAAAGGTAAAAAATACATTTACAGAATTGAATAAAAACGCATTTCTGTATTTGCTGAAGTCACCTTTAAAGTTATGATATAAGAACATTTTTAATTAGATGCAAAACAATGTTGAGTCTTCACTCTCTAATCGTTGAAACGTCTTTGTCGCTGCCAAAAGTATCCTTATCAACAATACTCTACAAAGAGATTGATTTTGGCGAAAACGAGAACAAGCTTTTTTAAAGCTCGACCTATATTTGCATACTACAATGAAGATGTCATTGCTAAAAGATATATAATTTATAATGAACAGATCGTTTTCAATCTTTATAGTTTTATTTGTAACAATTTCTTTTTATGCACAAGAAGCAATAAAAGAACGTTGCTATGATTATGTTTTAAATTCAGTTGATGGGCATGAAGGAAGTTTTGTCTGGAAAATGAAAAAAGCAGATGAACTAAGTATTCGTACGGAAGATATTTCAACCCTTAATACAAGTACGGAAGATTGGTTGCCTGCTATTGTTCCGGGCACGGTTTTGAATTCTCTTGTTTACAATAAAATATATCCGGAACCCTATTATGGATTGAATAATAAATTGGAGTCAAATTTAATTCCCGACTTATATTATGCAGGAAGAGACTTTTATACGTATTGGTTTCGCACAGAGTTTAATTTGGATGAAAACCAATTTAAAGATAAAAAAGTATGGATGCAGATTGATGGGATTAATTATCGTGCAGAAGTTTGGCTAAACGGAAATATGATAGCAAATATCTCCGGTATGTTTATACAGAACCAAATAAATATTACTGATAATGTTGTTTACGACAAACAAAATATTCTCGCTATAAAAGTTTATCCTGTTGATGCTCCCGGCACTTTAAAGCCGAAGAGTGGAAAAGCTTTTGGTGCAACTGAAGAATTCCAAAACGGAGGAAATGGTGATATAGGTAAAAATGTTACACAATTGATGACTGTAGGCTGGGATTTTACTTTTCTTGATGGTATAAGAGATAGAAATACCGGAATATGGAAAGATATCTCAATTTTTACTACAGGAAAAACAGTCTTACGTCACCCTTTTGTGAAATCAGAATTGGCTAAGCCAAATTATGATGTATCACAACAAACTATTTCGGTAGAAGTAGCATTGCCCAATTACCTGCCGCAAAACAGACGTCAAAGAGTAAAGGTTATAGGTGAAATAATAGGTGAGAATATCTATTTCGAGAAAGAAATATCAATGTTCAGAGAGGAAGTCAGAGAAGTTACATTTACTCCTGAGGAATACCCTCAGCTCATTATAAATAACCCGCGCTTGTGGTGGCCCATAAATAAAGGGAAGCAAGAATTATATAACTTGGTATTCAAAACGGAAGTAGATGGGATAATAACCGATTCTATATTCACTCGTTTTGGAATAAGGGAAATAACGTCTACAACAAACACTCCGGACAAGTCGAGAACATTCTATGTAAATGGGAAACCAATATTTATCAGAGGTACTAACTGGTTGCCGGAAAACATGCTTCGTACGTCAGATGAACGAACATACGCCGAATTAAGATATTCAGCTCAATCAGGAATTAACTTGATTCGTTTTTGGGGTGGAGGAATTACAGAGTCTGATTATTTCTTCCAGTTATGTGATGAATTTGGGATATTGGTTTGGCAAGAGTTCTGGATGACTGGTGATACACACCATCCTGTCGACATGGGTTTGTACTTAGCAAACGTCAATTCTACGGTAAAAAGAATTCGCAATCATGCAAGCTTAGCATATTATGTATCTTCTAACGAAAGTAGTGAGATGCCTTACACAAAATCGCTAATTCATTATTTAGATGGGACTCGAGGCTACCAAATGGAATCAGAAAGTGAAGGAATACACGATGGGAGTCCTTACAAGCAAGTAAATATTATGACACATTATGAAAATACGGCATCGGACAGAGGAAGTCGTGTTGATGGGTTTAACCCTGAATATGGTGCACCATGTATTCCTACAGTTGAATGTCTACGTGAAATGATGGATGAGAAAGATTTATGGCCTATCAATAAAGAAGTTTGGGATTATTCCGATGGAAATGGTTTTCATCTTATGTCATCGATGTATACCGACATGACTAATGAATACGGATTATCCAACAGTATAGATGAGTTTGCAATGAAAGGACAATTTGTCGGATCACTCAATTATAAAAGTATATGGGAGGTATGGAATTACAATAAACTGAATTTTGGTGATCGATATACATCAGGATTCTTGTATTGGTATCATAATTCTCCTATTCGTCAAATATGTGGACGAATGTGGGATTGGTCGCTTGAGCCTACATCAGCATTGTATGCTGCACAAAATGCGTGTGAACCTCTACATCCTCAGTTCGATTATCTGAAAAATACAGTATCTGTAGTAAATGATTATTATGAATCATTCAGGAATTATAAGGTGATGGCAGAGGTGTATGATTTGAATATGAAGAAAATATTTGCTAAACAGGTATCGATAGATATACCGGAAGATGGAGTGTTGAACGATATTTTCAAAGTCGAATTTCCGGAGAATACAACATCCATACAATTTATCAAATTAAGATTGCTTGATGAGAAAAATAAACAGGTGGGAAGTAACTTTTATTGGCGTTCGAATAATAAATATGAAGGTCGCAAAACGCTTACCGGACCTACAACTGCCGGTTTTCAGGATATAAACAAATTGACAAAGACCAAGATATCAGTGAAATATACTACAGTTGTTGAAGATGGAAAGCATTTTATTAAACTCAATTTGAAAAATACAGGAAAATCACTCTCTTTTTTCACGCAGATACAATGGCTTGACAGCAGGGGTAACCCAGTGCGTCCTTCGTTCTATTCTAACAACTTTATGTGTTTATTGCCAGGTGAGAGTGAACAAATTCAAATAGAAACAAGTATGAGCAAACTTCAAGAAAATGAATATAATTTAATAATTAAAGGGTTTAATACAGACAAACAAATATTTAAGATTAAGCTCAAATAAAACTGATATATAAAGTAATTTTAATGAAACGATTGCAGATCCTATCTTTTGTGCTACTATCTTTTGCGTGTACCATTCATGCAGACGATTATGATGTGGTTGTTGTAGGGGGTACTCCTGCCGGGATTACGACTGCAATTGCCGTTGCTCGTGAAGGAAAGAGCTGTCTTATACTTGAGAGGACAGAACACATTGGCGGACTTCCTGTCAATGGTCTTGGGGCAACCGATATTGGTACAAGGGGGGCAACAACCGGACTGTTTGAGCAATTCGTAGCATTGAATAAGGCATATTATACAGAGCAATACGGAGAGGAATCTCCACAAGTACAACATAGTAGTAACGGATACCATTTTGAGCCGCATGTTGCTGCCAAATCATTTGAGAAAATGATAAATCAAGTAAGTTCTGGAAAAATTGTTATTCTAACACAAAGACAATTTGATTCCGAACCTCGTTATGTGGTTAAAAATGTAAACCAAATTGAGTCTATTCGTGTACTCAACCGACAGACGGGAGACGAAGAGCATTATAAAGCAAAAGTATTTATTGACGCTACTTATGAGGGTGATTTAGGTGCAGCGGCAGGTGTTCCGTATAAATTAGGACGCGAGGGTGCGGAGGAGTATAATGAACCATGTGCAGGTAAAATTTATCGTTGGTGGAAACATGGTCCGGATGAATATGGAACAACCTATCAGGGAGATAACGCTATACAAGCATACAATTATCGCTTATGTCTGACAAATAATCCCGACAATCGCATGTTGGCAATACAACCTGAGCATTATAATAGGGAAGAATTTGTATCTCTTATTGATGATGTGTTGACCGGACGAAATACAGATATACGTTTCAGTCGAGTAGATGCGGAGAAGGTAGAAGAGAACAAGCAGAGGATTTTAAATGGAGAACGTACCTCTGTACCCGGAGATTCTTGGGGGATACGGAAATTGAGTAGTATGGTACAGTTACCAAATATGAAAGTAGATGCAAACAATCAGCATCTCGCGTTAATCTCGACTGACTTGCCCGAAGAAAATTGGGCTTGGCCTACTTCTGGATGGGCTTGGCGAGATAGTTTTGCTGAAAGACTTAGATCTTACACCATGGGATTATTATGGTTTGCTCAAAATGATGAAGGCTTACCTATACAATTTCGTGAGGCATGTAAAGAATGGGGTTTTGCTAAAGATGAATATCAGGATAATAACGGCTTCCCACGTCAGGTGTACGTTCGTGAAGGAAGACGTCTTGAAGGTATCCATTTTTTTACAGCTAATGATGCTCTTCCTATAAAAGACGAGGGTCGTCCACCTGTTTATGCCACATCCGTTACCGCCAGCCATTATGCTTTAGACTCACATGCAGTTCGCAAACGTGAACCCGGACGTGTACACTTAGATGGTTTCTTTAGTCATCCTACGGCTGTATACACAGTTCCATACGGGGTAATGGTTCCTAAAGAGTTGGATAACTTACTTTTTCCTGTTGCCGTCTCAGGTAGTCATGTCGGCTTTTCGACTTTACGCATGGAGCCTTGTTGGATGGCACTTGGAGAAGCAGCAGGTATAGCAGCAGTATTAACAATAGACAGAGCAGTAAGTGTAAGAAATATCCCTATGAACGTACTTCAAGAGAAACTCCTCAATAATAGAGCGACCTTGATGTACTTTGAAGATTTGACACCTGATGATGTAAATTTTATTAAGGTTCAGCAATTAGCATTAAAAGGATTTTTCCCTGATTGGAAAGTCAGGTTGGATGATATAATAGATGAAGATACCATTGATTTATGGACAAAACTTACGGGAAAGCGGTTGATGAAACACAAAGGAAAAACCACAAGAGAAGTTATGATGGCAATATTCCCAAATTAAAGGATAATGTTTAAAAGTTAAATAAAAAAAGTTTAATGATTACAATTACTCATTAAATGATATAGTAATCAGAAATGTGATAATTAAAATAATAAGTTATACTTAAAACTAGATGTATGAATGTGAAATTAAAGACTTATTTGCTGTTATTTTTCAGCATGTTTCTATTTATTTATGTAAATGCACAAACGAGAAATAAAAACATCTCGGGTGTCATTTTAGATACTAAAGAAGAACCTTTAATAGGAGTAACTATTACTGTGAAAGGCACCACTTTAGGAACTATAACAGATATTGATGGTGCATTTAAATTAAATGTTCCTGAGAATGGTACAATTGTTATATCCTATGTAGGTTATGCAACGAAAGAGGTTTCGATAACAACAAATTCGCGCTATGTGATTAGATTAGAAGAGAATGCGTTGAATTTAGATGAAGTTGTTGTTATTGGATATGGAACAATGAGGAAAAAAGACTTGACAGGCTCTATTACTCAAATTCGTCCGGACAATTTAGCGAATGAAAACCCTAAGACAATTCAGGATATCCTGCGTGGGACTCCCGGGTTGAAAGTGGGATTTGATACATCTGCTAAGGGAGGTGGTAGTTTGGAAATACGTGGACAACGTTCGGTGTACACTGCGGGAGGTCACAACAGTCCATTGCTTGTGCTCGATGGTATGATCTTTTATGGAGAGCTTTCGGAGATTAACCCTGATGATATAGGACAAATAGACATACTGAAAGATGCTTCTGCAGCAGCTATTTATGGAGCTAAGGCGGCAAACGGAGTTATCATAATAACCACTAAAAAAGGGAAAAAAGGAAAGCCGGTAATAAATCTGACAACTAATTTCGGATTGACACAAAAGACTTCATTCAGAGAAAGATGGAATCCGGAAGAATATATGCAACATCGTCAGGATTTTTACGAAACGAATACTTATGGTGTAAATTATCTGACCGGCGAATACGAAAACTACCAACAAGGTATCACATACTCCGAATATTACACAAATCCTAACAAGCTTTCGGGTGTGTCTTTAGAAGACTGGAGAGCATATTCGGTAAATAATCCTGATGAATCTGATTTGAGCATTTGGGCTAAACGACTTGATATTAAAGGTAATGCCTTAGATAATTTCCTGTCCGGAAAAACTGTTGATTGGGCAAATCATGTTTTTAGAACAGGATTCAATCAGGACTACAATGTTAGTGTAAGTGGTGCCGGAGATAAAGCAAATTACTATTTTTCGATGGGCTATTTGGATAATCAAGGAGTAGTAAAAACTGATCAATATCAAGCAATACGCGGTAATTTAAAAGTAGATTTTGATGTTACAAGATGGCTTGAAGTTGGTGTAAATTTGAATTTCCAGGATCGTTCAGATGATAATATCGGTATAGATGTAGGGAGTACCTTAAATAACAGTCCTTTTGGGGATTACACTGATGCGGATGGTAATCCTATTCAATATCCTTTGGATGATCTGGCTTCTACAAGAAGAGGTTATAACTTTGATTTCCAGAAGCAATATGCAGAACAAGAGAGTGGTTATACTATTTTGAATAGTGTATTAAACGCTAAGCTTAAACTTCCGTTTAATATTACATATTCATTTAATGGATCACCTCGTTATCAATTTTATTACAATCGTAAATTCACGTCTGCAGATCTCCCATATTCAGATCCTACATCGCGTGGAGTTGACCGTGAGCAAGCAAAACGTTTCAATTGGTCTCACAATAATACACTCGCTTGGGATCATACCTTTGATAAGAAACATCATGTAGTTCTTACACTTGTACAAGAAGCTGAGATCCTTCAATATTGGAGCGACAAAATAGTAGCGCGCAATATTCAACCATCAGATGCTTTAGGATTTCATAATACACAAAACGGAACAAAAGAAGATAGCTCTTTTTCATCTTCCGACAGCTATGAAACAGCCAATGCTCTTTTAGCTCGCTTATTCTATTCTTACGATAGTCGTTATATGATTACTACTTCGGTACGTAGAGATGGATATTCTGCTTTTGGTTCATCTAATCCTTATGCTACATTCCCATCAATAGCTACAGCATGGACATTTACAAATGAGAAATTCTACAATTGGAGTAATATCATGAATTATGGTAAATTACGTTTCTCGTATGGAAAGAATGGTAACCGCTCACTTTCCAGTCCATATTTGGCACTTGCAAACCTTTCAGCAGGGGCAGGGAAAATGCATGGATACCTTGATTCAAGTGGAAATTTGAGTCTTTATCGCTATTTGATGGTAGATAGAATGGCAAACCCCAATTTACAATGGGAAAAAACATCATCATGGAATATAGGACTCGATTTTGGATTTCTCAAAGGTCGTTTGTCAGGAAGCATTGAATATTATTTAATGCAAACACATGATATGATTATGACACAGCGCATACCTGAGATAACCGGTTTTAGCAATATTACTACTAATTTGGGGCAAGTGAATAATAATGGAATCGAGTTTTCACTGAACACACTTAATATCGATAAGAAAAATTTCAAATGGAATACTACACTCGGCTTTTCTTATAACAAGAACGAAATAAAGCATCTTTATTACGAGTATGAAAATGGAAAAGAATTAAATGATGAAACAAACGGTTGGTTCATCGGACAGCCTATTTCTGCAATTTGGGATTATCGTGTTACCGGAATCTGGCAGAAAGATGAGTGGGAAGAAGCCGCAAGATACGGACAAGTTCCCGGCGATCCGAAAGTTGCTAATCTGTATACAGAAGATGATATAATCAATGCTGACGGTTCTGTTACCGCTGTATATAATGATAACGATAAGGAAATTTTAGGACAGACGGCACCACCCATTCATTGGTCTTTGCGCAATGATTTCACCTTATGGAAAGACCTTACCCTCTCGTTTAATCTTTATTCTTATATGGGACATAAGAGTTTGTCAACAAGTTACCTGAATAATGATAATACATCTGAAAATCTGACTGCAGGATATGTAAATGTTTCTAAAAAGGATTATTGGACACTTGAGAATTCGACTAATGAATATGGTAGAATTGGTGCAGTAGGTCCGACAGGTGCAACTTCACCGGGAAAACTTATAAACCGTTCATTCATTCGTTTAGAGAACATATCCATAGGGTATACATTACCTAAAGTTTTGACATCGCAGTTTGAAATTGAGCGTCTTAAAATATTTGGTTCTGTACGCAATGTTGCTAATTGGGTACAAGAATGGGAATACGGTGATCCGGAAACCGGAACGTATGCTGCACGTACATATTCTTTAGGATTGAATATAACTTTTTAAAACATTACCAAAAATAAAATTTTAAACGTATGAAAACGATAATTAAAAAAGTAAATTATATATGCCTTTCTTTATTTTTGGGCATCAGTGCATTATTAAGCGGGTGTTCGGATGACTTTCTAAAACCTGAACCCGTATCGATCTACGAACCAGCTGAGACTTTCTCTACCGAGTCAGGACTAAAGTCTGTGTTGGCATTTTGTGATCGTCATTTGAAATTATATTATACTTCTGCCAAAGGTACTATAGAACCAATCGCTTCAGAATATATATTTTCCGACCTGATGGTTGCCAGTGCAACTGACAAAGCAAAAATGCTATGTGATGTGGCAAATCAGCTTACACCTACAAGTATTGGTACTCGCAACAATAGTACAGGGAGGAATGATTTATATGTTTCTTTGGATCAGACACATTCCGGCTGGCATTTTTGGCATGAGAGTTATTATGTCATAATGCAGGCGAATACTATCATTCAATATATTGATGGAATAGAAGAGTTGGATGAAGCAACTAAAAATGCTTATAAAGGCAGAGCGTATTTCCATCGTGCTTTTCGCTATTATGCATTGGTGTTCCAATACGGTGATGTTCCGTTGCTTACGAAAGTTACAGAAGTGCCGAAACAAAATTACCGCAGTACGAAACGTGACGCCATTTTGGAGTTGATAACTAAAGACATGGAGTTTGCTGCAGAATGGGTACCCGATCAAAAGAGTATGGCACAGATAGGAATGGTAAGTAAAGGTGCTTGTCGTATGTTGCTTTCAAAATTATACTTGGCCGTAGGAGAGTACGGTAAGGCGGAAGCTCAGTTAGATGAACTGATTAATAATTCTGAATACTCGTTAATTCAAGGAGATAGCTTTGGAACATTCAATGACGGAGGAGAGCCTGAAACATGGCCTATTACCCGTAATGTAATATGGGATATGCACCGTGCCGAGAATAAGCTTATAGCTGCAAATAAAGAAGTTATTTTAGGCATTGTTAATCGGGGATCTGACGAAGAAGGTTTTACGCCATTTCATACAATGCGTATGATAAACCCTTATTACCATAACACAGGCGTAGGTTCACCAAAAACTAAAGATGGTAAACAGGCAATAGCTGAATTAGCTCGAACTAATGCCAACTACAATATTCAATATGATTATTCACGTGCTTTTGGACGCGGTATCGGAACGGTTCGTCCTACCTATTATCAACAGCATACAATGTGGCAGGTTAACGGCAGGATGGATAACACCGATTTGCGTCACAGCTCGGCACATGGTAACTGGGTTAAAATGACAGATATTAAAGTAAGCAATAAAGAATCTTCTGAGTTTGGAAAACCGCTTTCACTTTATGATGACTATGGTAATTTATTGTGCAAAGACACTATTCGCCGTTGGTTTGATGTTCCACTTTATAAATTTTATATGGATGATGTTATAGCTGAGGCAAATAAAGCTACAGTTAATTTTTATGGTGCTACTAATGGTGGTAATGGCGATTGGTATCTTTATCGTTTGGCTGAAGCTTATTTATTACGTGCAGAAGCAAAATTTTATCAAGGGAAAGACGGTACTTCTGATGTAAATGAAATAAGGAAAAGAGCGAAATGTTCCGAATTATACAATAGTATTACTATTGGTGATATAATGGATGAACGTGCACGCGAATTATATTGGGAAGAATGGCGTAACGTAGAGTTAACTCGTGTTTCTTTATGTCTTGCACGTAGTGGTATGCCCGATGAATGGGGTAATACTTATAGCATAGATAATTTTGACAAACAGGAAGGCACAGATCCAAACGGAGGTAGTTATTGGTATCAGCGCGTTACTAAATGCGGTAAAATGTATAACGGACCAACTATAACTATTCAAGGTGGAACAATAAACACCATTAAATATACAATGGATAAGAAAAATATTTATTGGCCAATCTTTAATGAATCTATAACTGCTAACAGAAAGGGTAAATTAGCTCAAAATTATGGATACGATGGTTATGATCCGTCAACTCCTAAATGGGAAACTTGGCAGGAAGCTGTAGCTGACGAAGATGAAGTAGACTAAAATTGAAGTTCATGAAAAGGATATTGTCATACATAATCTTATTTTTCCAATTTGTAAGCTTTGGATGTTCAAATTCCGGAGCGATTACGAATGAGTATTATAATCCGGTGTTGTCGATAAGCACACCGGATCCTACAATAATGAAAACACTCGACGGTGCATTTTATTTGTATGGCACTGAAGATATCCGTAATGTTCCAATCTACAAATCATTAAATTTGATTGACTGGCAATTTATTGGTACTGCATTTACTGATGAGTCGCGTCCTAAACTTGAACCGGAAGGTAGTATCAGTGCACCGGAAATCAACTATATCAATGGCAGGTATGTATTGTATTATTCGATGTCGGTATTGGGAGAAGAATGGACATGTGGTATTGGAGTTGCCGTATCGGATAATCCTGAAGGACCCTTTATGGATAAAGGGAAGTTGTTCAGAAGCGATGAAATCGGTATTAAAAACTCTATTGATCCTTTCTATATTGAAGATGAAGGAAAGAAGTACTTGTTCTGGGGAAGCTTTAGAGGAATATATGCTACAGAATTAACCGATGATGGCTTATCCTTAAAGCCAGATGCTAAAATATGGCAGATCGCAGGAAGCCTTTTTGAAGGTACATATATTCACAAAAGAGATGATTATTACTATATGTTTGCTTCTGTAGGCTCTTGTTGTAAAGGTATTGAGAGTACGTATCAATTAGTGGTTGGTAGATCTAAATCGCTATTCGGTCCCTATACCAATAGGGATGACAAAAGGATGTTGGATGGTAATTATACGCGGGTAATAGGTTCTAATGAGCGATTTGTAGGTAACGGACATTGCTCTCAAATAGTGCAAGACAAAAGCAATAACGATTGGATATTTTTGCATGGTGTTGATGTCGACAATCCCCAATGTAGGGTTTTACTTTTAAATCAAGTAAAATGGGATGCTAAAGGATGGCCCTATGTTGAAGGTGGATCACCATCTCTAAATGCTTCAAGTCCTCGCTTCTCATGAATTAAAGTAATATTTTAATTACAAAAGATATATAATTAGGAAAATAAAAATCCACACAAAATACCCTTCGATAGAGATCAAAGCACTTGATAATGAACTGCTTTCTATGTTAAGTGTGAAGATTTGACTTATTAATGTTAAACTTAAAAAACAAATTATTAATTTAAAAAACAAATGTCATGAAAAAAATTAACTTTATTCTCGTATTGATTTTTGCAGTCGGTAATTTATTTGCCACAGGAACGTGGGATCTGATGGACAAAGTGATGGATCCATGGAATGAAGATGAGGGTCTTCCTACTAATAAGGCTTGGACATCGTATATAGGTAATAACCTAAAGAAAGTACCAACCGGTTACTCGCTTACTCAAGAAGAAGGTTTTGTGAATCTTACAAAAACACATGCAGAAGCTACACAAAACAGTGCTATGATAAATTGTGCAGCATTAACAGTAGCATCGAACACAGCTTATACATTTGAATATAAAGTACGCATAAATCCGATAGATAAAGAAGCGTTTCCGGATGTAGCAGGAACTGGTGGTTGGGAGCTAAATTTGCTTTCAGCAAGAATCAACAATCGTGCTCCTAATCTTTATCTCGCTTATGATGAGAGTAATAATGGATATGTTACATTGGAGTCTACTTTTCCTAATGCAGTAGCAAACCGGGTGGCTGTGGATATTTCAGAATGGAGAGTTTATCGATTTATACTTTCTGAAGATGCTACAAAATTTGATCTATTCATTGATGGAGAGTTGATTTTCAAAGATGCTCCAACAACTGCTATGAGTGGAACTAATATTCTTCGTATGGGATCAGCCGTTGAACGGGCACGTTGCAATATGGATATTGAATATGCTAAATTGGGAATAGGCGATTTCTTTTCTAAACCAAGAATCACGGCAGTCGCTTTATCACATAACAGTCATGTAATCGGTAATTCGTCAACTGTAACAGTAACTGCCAACACATCATTAATCGACAACGATGAAATACTTTTATTCTCACTTGTTGATGAAAATGATATTGAAATAATAGCTGCAATAGAGGCTACTGTAACAGACAATGTCGCAACTACTAATATTGAAATTCCCGAGGATACTCCATCAGGACAATACTTTGTTAAAGTTGCTGTACCAGATAATCAAATTGGTGATGTGAATGTAGCAGCAAAAACTATTGCATATGAAATAGAAATTGATACTACTGTAGGAATATACTCTGTAGATTATACAGATTTAATATCAGTTTCAAGGAATATAGTAAGTCAGGGACAAACTTTATCGGTTAAAACTGTTGCTAATGTAGTTTCTCTGTCGGAGGTGACCATCTACAGTCTTACAGGAAATGAAGTGTATCATAAATCTGTTTCCGGCAACGCCTTTGAGCTTCAAGCTCCTACTGTTTCCGGTATGTACATACTTAATGTTCGATTAGACAACAACATATCGAAAGGTTTTAAAATTTTTGTTGAATAGGATTGATGAGAGTTTAAGTTAACAAATTATCTGCGGGATGACTTTAAATCGTCCCGTGGATAATAAAACAGTAGAAAATCAAAAAAGAAATAATTTAAATATGAAAAAACTGAATTATATTCTCGTACTAATCATTCTATTCACAAATCAACTTTTTGCAGTAGAAGAAATATGGGATGTTATTGACAAATCGATGGCAACATGGAATCAAGACGGCGGTAATACCACCAATAAGTCTTGGACATATTACAAAGGCACCAACATAGGAGCTAATGATTTCTCTATTACGCAAGGAAGTGGCTTTGTGAATCTGACTAAAACAGGAGTAGGAGGGTTAAGTCATTCTGTGTTAATAAACAGTCAGAATGTAGCGGTAACTACAAATACACCTTATACCGTTGAGTTTAAGGCGCGCATAAACAGAATAGACAAAACTCTGTTTCCAGATGAATCAGGAGTAGGGTATGAATCTAATCTAATTTCGGCACGTATCAATAAAAAGGTTATGGATCTTTATCTCAGATTTGATGCGGACGAAGATAATGAAAAAGGTACAGGATACGCTTATATCGAAGCTACTATCGATCCTTATGAAGATGATTTGTATTATTTGGATGTCTCCGAATGGCATCTTTATCGCTTTGTTCTTTCTGCCGACAATACTCAATATGATGTTTATATAGATGGGAAATTGGCGTTTGAAGGTGTATCGACCATAGGTATGGATAGCCAAACCAATATTCTTCGTTTTGGAGCAAATATACGTAACCGTTGCAATATTGATGTGGAATATGCCAAAATGGGTACCGGTGATTTTAATTCTCAGTCGCGAATATCTACAATTTCGATAAGTTCAGATAGTCATGTGGAAGGAAATGAACGCACTATCTCTGTACAGGCTTATACGGTTTTGATGGATAATGACCAGAAACTTGAAGTTTCGCTTGTAGATGAAAATAAAGTGATTGTAGTGAACCCAATAGAATTTACGGTAACTAACAACATAGCACAAGCTAATTTTACTATTCCAGCCTCGATTCCACAAGGTAAATATAAACTCAAGGTTTCTGTACCTGGTGGAAGAATTGGCGATGTTGAGGTAGAGTCGAAAAGTTTCGAGTATTTTGTGACCGATGTATCTCCTCTCGAAACCAAAATGTTTCCTCAGGTAAAACCTGTTGGTTTTGTTATTGAGATGAACGACTACATTTACAAAAATTCATCGAACGAGTTCATTTTTCCTTCTATAGTTGATACAAAAAGATTTACTGTTGATGAAAAATTCCTGAATGGGCAAGAACCGATTGCAAGATATTATCTTTTTTATGCACCACACGAAAATCCGGGTGGTATGTATCTCTCTACGTCTCCAACGCTTGATGGTCCATGGACAGAGCAAAATATGGTTATAGATCTGAATTGGGCAAAAGCTGTTGTAGGAAGCAATATTAATACAGCCGATCATATTTCGGCTTGCCAGGTAATATGGAATGATGAAATAAGTAAATATATCATGTATTTCCATGGTCCGAATTCTACCACGCATTATGCCACGAGCGATAATCTAAAGGATTGGACTTTTGGAGCGAGTATTCTGACTGCAACACAATTTGCAGCAGGCGGCAAAGAAACAAGCTATGCTAAAGTCTTTGAACATGAAATACCGGGTCTGAATAATAAATACATTATAATGGCAATGGTGCAGGAAAATCAAATTCGCAGAATCTACTGGGCACACTCTGTCGATGGATTGAATTGGACACCGGTAAGAAAACCTTTGATTGCACCCGATTTAGATTATAAGAAAGTTCCGGGTACCGACCATAAACCAAGCTATCAGGGTGGATTTGGAAATAATGTAGCAGCTCCGGCTCTCTTTGTTAAAGATGGGCGTTATTTTGTTTTCTGTCATGGCAGTGCCGGCAATATGATGGTTGTTGAGGTAGGAGAAAGTTTTGATATGGAAATTCATTGGGGTGAATATATGAAAGCAGCCGATGTGCTGATTGATACCGATAACAACGGGAAAAAGGTAGCCGTTCCACGTGTTGCTTCTCCTGATTTTATTCAAGATGATACGGGTAAATGGTATATGTTTTTCGAAGCAGGAAGCCGTCTTGGTGCTAATATCGCTTATGCTAAAGAAGAAGATACGAGTTCTGCGATTAAAAAAATGATTTATACAGAATCAGTATCCATTTCGGGTAATTTGCTGAATAGAGGTCAAGATTTGATGATTACCTCTTGTACGGAAGGTGCTCTTATTTCGGAAGTAGTGCTTTATACTCTTACAGGAAATGAGATAAGCCGCAAAAGTGTTTCAAATCAAACGTTTACGCTTGGTGCACCGGCTACTGTCGGGATATATTTACTCAGTGTTCGTTTAGATAATAATATGTCGAAAGAATTTAAGATCTTGGTAAAGTAAAACTAATAGTTGATTAACAAATTATTCACGGAGTAAATTTAAATAACTCCGTGAAAATTCAAATATAGATTCATGAAAAAGATAATTTTTTTTCTCGCATTCATCCTGTTTCTTTGTAATTCCTTATTTGCACAAACATGGGATATTTTAGATAAATCGATGTCCGATTTGGGTACAGATTGGGCGGTAGCAGAAGGTGGCTCAGCTAATAGTGTGTTGTCACAGAAAAGTGGTTATGTAAACTTTACTAAAACTAATACAGGATCAAGTGCCAGATGGGCATGGCTGAGGCCTGCTACAGCACTTGCTAACATCACGGATGGTCGAGCTTACAGCATTGAAATTAAAGCGCGTGTCAATCCTATTGACAAAACCGCTTATCCTGATGGTACTTATTTCGAGGCAAACCAGTTATCGCTTCGGTTGGCAAACAAAGCCACCACGCCTATCTATCTCCGGTATGGCGATGCCGAAAACGGATCCGTTGGCGTTACATCGAACTTTGCCAATGCTTACAAGATGAATACATCAGAATGGCAGATTTATCGCATCGTTCTTCGTACCGATTTGAAATACGATGTCTACGTGGGCGGTGTAGAAGCCCCGATTTTCGAGGGGGCATTAGGCGGTACCAACAGCGACTATAATGGAATTTATATTGGAGCCGAATCACAGCATCGTTGCAATGTGGATATTGAATATGTGAAAGTGGGAGCAGGAGATTTCTTTTCAAAAGCACACATTTCTTCCATTTTATTGTCACGTGACAGTCATGTACAAGGAACAGAAACGACAGTTTCTATAACAGCCTACACAGCCTCATTTGATAATGGCGAAAAACTATTATTCTCACTTATTGACAAAAACGATAGTGAAATAGTAGTCCCCGTAGAGGTTGCTGTAGAAGACAATATGGCTGCAACTAATATTGTAATTCCGGCAAATATCGCTAAAGGAGTGTATTTTATTAAAGTTGCAGCAAAAAATCAGATTAATGGAGTAGATATAATACCACAAACTGTTCCATACGAAATCAAAGATCCGTTGTCGGTGCAAACTTGGGATATCCTCGATAGAGATTTTTCAGTAAAAGCATGGAATGCTTCTCCGTCTTGGAGTTTGGAGAAAGGTGGAAATATCCCAACTAATTTCGTAACGCAGCAAACCGGTTATGTGAATATCGTTAAGACTATGGCAGGCGGAAGCAATTTTTATGGATTTTTAATCTCGCCGGCAGTAAGCATATCGGCTAATACCGCTTATACTTATGAAGTAAAGGCGCGTACACAAGCCATCAACAAAGAGTTATATCCCGATGGTAACGGCGGCTATGAAGCGAATCAGATAGGATTCTTATTAAATAACAAATTAATGTCTATTTGCCTTATAAACGGCGATGAGAACACTGGGTATATCGCTTCGCCTATCGCGGACGGAACTGGAGTAAGTCCAAGTTATACAACAAGATTTCCATTGAAGACTTCCGAATGGCATGTTTACCGTTTGGTTTTCAATGCCGATAATACAAAATACGATGTTTATGTCAATGATGAACTCATTTTTGAAGACGCACCCTTATTTAATAAGAGCGGTAACAATAATGTTAAAATAGGTGGTGAATCGTGGCAGCGTTGCAATATGGACATTGAGTATGTCCGGATGGGAACAGGCGACCTTGTTACCGGTGATAAACCGAAGATAACAGCAATGGATTTATCTTCCGATAGCCATGTGGAAAATAATGCGCGCACTATCCGAATAACAGTGAATACGATAAACATTCTCAATGGTGAAAAATTGACAGCTTCGTTCTGCAATGAAGAAGGCACTGAGATAATCGATCCTATAGATATTGTGATAAATACTAATAGAGGTGTTACCGACTTGACTATTCCGGTAACGGTTCCTCTTGGAAAATATGTCATAACAGTTGCTGCACCGGATGACAAAATTGGAGATCAGACAATTAGATCGAAAAGCAGGCAATACGTTGTGGTGGGCGTGTCGCCGCTCGACTCCAAAATGCTTCCACAAGTGAAACCTGTAGGTTATGTCAAAGATATCGCGGATTATAAATACACGACCGAAAAGAAAGAATTTATCTTCCCGTCTATTGTTGATTCAAAAAAATATACGGTTGACGGTAAATTTAAAAACGGAGGCGCTCCGATAGACCGTTATTATCTTTATTATTCTCCACACGACAATCCAGGCGGCATGTATCTTTCTACCGCTCCTACCTTGGACGGTCCTTGGACTGAATATGACGGCACGCCGGGAATGACACCGGGTACGGTTATGGACTTTGCTTGGGCGGGCGCACAAAGCAGTATTGTTAATAGTGGTTACGAAAAACACATATCGGGTTGTCAGGTAATGTGGAACGAAGTACAGAACAAATTCATTATGTATTTCCATGGTCCTAACGAAGTGTCGCACTACGCTACAAGCGATGATTTAATTAACTGGACTTTCGGTTCAAGCATTTTCTTTTCTTACGAGTTCAGCCCCATTGGCGCGGAGGCAAGTTATGCAAAGGCGTTTGAACACGAAATACCCGGTTTGGGTAACAAATATGTAATATTATTGATGAATCAGGAAAATCAAATCCGTAAAATATACTGGGCGCACTCTACCGATGGAATAAACTGGACTCCTGTAACAAAACCATTGATTTCACCCGATTTAAATTATAAAAAAATACCGGGAACAGATATTAAACCGAATTATAACGGTGGAGGTACAGGTGCGTATGGAAACAATGTTTCAGGACCTTTCTTGATGGAAAAGGATGGACGTTATTTCGTATTTGTGCATGGTGTTACAAACCATTTGTTAGTGGTAGAAGTTGGTGAAAGCTTTGACATGGAAGTTCATTGGGGCGAATACTTAAAAAGCACTGATGCAATGTTCAGTATTAGTGGAGGAGCACCAAAAGCAACTCGCATTGCCGCTCCTGATTTTATTCAGGATGATAATGGCAAATGGTATATGTTTTTTGAAGCAGGAGGTCGCTTAGATGCCAATATCGGTTATGCTAAAGAAGATGATGTAAATGCGTTTATTCCCTCAGAATATAACGAAATCTTCATATATCCTTCGGATGTAAAAAGAGGAGAAGAAATAACAATTCATACGGAAAATGCGGGTAAGCTATCGGTAGAAGTCATAGATTTATCAGGAAGCAGAATATCTTCTAAAACGGTAGATACATCGTATTGTAACATTTATGCACCTATAACTCCAGGTTTGTATCTTGTGAAGGTATCCATAAATGAAAATCAGATTAAAACATCGAAGATAATTGTAAAGTAAGAGTCATGAAAAAGACAAGTTTTCTTTTCATATTAATCCTGTTATCCTGTAATTTGTTGTTTTCTCAGACATGGGATATATTGAACAAGTCGATGACTTCATACAATCAAAATGATGGAGATGAAAACAATCGAGCATGGGAGAGAGTACAAGGGGGTTCAGCCAGTAGTGTAGTAACACAGCAAACCGGATATGTAAATTTTGTAAAAACAAATACAGGTTCAAGTGCCAGATGGGCATGGTTAAGACCCTCCATAGCACTTGCCAACTTACTACCTGAACAAGCTTACAGTATTGAGATTAAGGCACGCGTAAATGCAATAAACAAAACTACTTTTCCGGATAATACTACCTATTTCGAAGCAAATCAGATTGCGCTTAGGTTAGGAAGTAAAAATACAGCCGCACCCATTTATCTCAGATATGGTGATGACGGAAGCGGATCGGTTAGCACTACACCCAACGCTACTAATGCATACAAGCTAAACACCTCAGAATGGCAGATTTATCGTTTGGTTTTCCATGCCGGACATTCGAATTATGATGTTTATGTTGTTGGAGTGAAAGATCCTATTTTTGAAAATGTAGGGATAGTATCTACCGGCGACCAAAATGGAATATACTTCGGGGCAGAGTCTTACCATCGTTGCAATATTGATGTTGAATACGTGAAAATGGGAACGGGCGATTTTTTCTCGAACTCCAAAATTATTTCGGTTACCTTGAGTTCTAACAGCCATGTGGAGAATACTGAGAAGACTATTACTGCTACTGTCAATACAATGCTAATTGAAGATGGTAAGAAGATAACAATTGAATTGGTGAACGATGACGACGAAGTTGTAGTTGATGGTGTACAGGCTATTGTTTCGAATGATAAAGCAGAAGCAAACCTCACAATTCCTGCAACATTGCCGAAAGGAAAGTATTTTGTAAAAGCATATGTATCCAATGGAGAAATCGAGGATATAAACATAAGTCCCGTAACGGCAGAATATTATATTTGTATTGCCAATAGACTTTCCGATTGGGTGTTAGGTGGTTTTGTACGTCCTGAAGGTAAAAATCCGGTAATTGTACCTAATGTTGATTCGGAGTTCTTTTGCCCTATGAATCAGGCTAATGTAAATTGGGAAGAAAGCGACACATTCAATCCTGCGGCAGTGGTGAAAGACGGTAAAATATGCGTGCTTTATCGAGCAGAAGATAATTCGGCTACAGGTATCGGCAAGCGGGTTTCACGAATAGCTTTGGCTGAAACTACTGATGGAGTAACTATGACAAGACGTTCGGCTCCTGTATTTTATCCTGATAACGATAGTTTCAGTAAGACTTATGAATGGCCTGGTGGGTGCGAAGATCCACGTGTGGCTGTTACTGAAGATGGGATGTTTGTTATGTTCTACACTGGCTGGGATCGTTCTACTGCCCGCTTGTGCGTGGCTACTTCAACCGATTTACTCACATGGACGAGACATGGTGCTATTTTCGCACAGGCTTACAATGGAAAATATCTTAATACGTGGACTAAAGCATCATCCATTGTTACCACACTAAAAGGCGAAGAACAAATTATTGCTGAAATGAATGTGCAATACAATGGAAAGAATTGGCTGTATTTTATGTATTGGGGCGAAAACCGCACATGTGCAGCTGTTTCCGACGATTTGGTAAACTGGACTCCCATCGAGGATTCAAACGGAAATTTACTGTCCTTAGCCAATACTCGAAGGGGTTATTTCGACAGTTCATTAGTGGAATGCGGTCCTCCTGCGGTGATTACCGATAAGGGCATTTTAATGCTGTACAATGGTAGAAATGCTACAAATGAATATGCCGACCCACGTTTCAACAAAGGAACTTATAGTGCGGGACAAATGCTTTTCGATTTAAATGACCCTTGTAAATTGCTTGAACGTACAGATGTGCCTTTCTTCCGTCCAATGGAAAATTTTGAAAAAAGCGGACAGTATGCTAATGGAACAGTGTTTATTGAAGGATTAGTTTATTATAAAAAGAAGTGGTATTTGTACTATGGCTGTGCTGACTCAAAAGTGGGCGTTGCTATTTACGATCCTGCTAATCCTGCTGATGGAGACCCGGTTCCCGATTATCAACAAGGGAAAGGACTTGCTTATTATCCTGCGCATGGAATTGGTAAAAAAAAAGTACGCATTCACTCAAGTAGCGGACAGACAAAAGATTCGGAGAGTGCTTTTAATTTACTCTACAGTTATTTAACTCCTCGAAAATGGTGTGAAGATAAAAGTAAAAATCCGTGGGTAATATTCGAACTGAGCGATTATTATAATATTGAGAAAACAGTATTTCGCGATGTAGCTCCTTATGAAGACGGGAATGGTAATGTCCCTGAATATTGGATATATACAAGTGTTACGGGTACGGAGGATAATGATTGGAAAGAAGTTATTCATAGAACCAATCAGCAAAATATAGATGTAAAAGAAGATCTTTTTGATATACCGGAGGAAGCACGTTATATTAAATTTGTAGCATCAAGAGGTACGCGTACAGATAATGGAAATGCTGAAAATGCAATCCGTATATATGGTTTTGATATTTACGGTACATTTTCGCGTGCAGTGGATAGAGAGAATATTGTGAGTGTGGGAAAAACAGTACTTGGCTTTTATGATGCAAACGAGTATTATTGTCAGCCTTTGCATTTGTTAGATGGTGATATAACCAATCAGGCTAACAGATGGTATTTCAACCGGGCAAGCGAAAATGATTCGCTGAAATATGTAATTATCGACCTTGAAAACGAATACGAAATAGAGAAATTTGCGCTTTACGACGCGGGAAACTTCGAGGCGCAAAGCTATAATATTGATGGTTACAATATATATGTAGCGACAACTGCGCCCAATTTAAGTTTAATCTCGAAAACAGAAGATAGAAATACGGTTTGGGCAAAAGTTGTAGACACAAATGGTCGTAGAAACGATAATGTCAAAACGGATATTGTTATTCCGGTCACCGCACGCTATGTGAAATTAGAAATTCCACGTTCACGTACATACAATGCAGTACGTTTATATCAATTTGAGGTTTATAAAAAGGATACTAATTCGGAGGTTGCACAAGTGAATACCAACGACATTAAGATCATTCCGAATATATTAGAAAGTGGTGATTATTTAACAGTAAATAATTTCGCTTTCGGCAAACTAAGTGTTTTTGATTTACGAGGAACCTTATTAATGGACAAAAATATTTTGGAAGAAGAGGCAGCTTTTTCTGTTCAAATTCCTACAGGGATATATATTGTAGAACTAAAGAACGATTCCTATAGAAAAACAACGAAACTTATTGTGATATAGTTCGTTCGAAAGTCAATTTTCGCTTGATTTAGAATCGAGCTCACGTAAATTTATATATTTATGAAAAAAAATAATCTTATTCCATTGCTTGCTATTCCGTTGGTTACGAATAGCACGCTGTCAGCAGATAATACCACTCAATCATCCACGCAGGATACGAAGCCTGCCAACATATTGTTTGTTATTTCCGACGACCAATCCTATCCGCATGCTTCGGCTTATGGAAGTAGTATGGTTTTCACGCCGGGATTCGACCGTGTAGCGGCGGCAGGAGCATTGTTTAATAATTTCTACGTCACTTCGCCCGGCAGCAGTCCCTCGCGCGCAAGCATACTTACAGGGCTATATCCGTGGCAGATAGAGGAAGCAGGAACTCACGCGAGTTCTTTTCCAGCAAAATACGCTTGTTTCCCTGAAGTGCTCAAGGCAGAGGGCGGTTACCATATCGGTTACACAGGGAAAGGTTGGGGACCGGGCAACTGGCAGATTTCGGGCAGACCACACAATCCGGCGGGTCCGGTATATAATGGAGTTACATTGACTCCGCCCTATTCGGGCATTTCAAAAATAGATTATGCCGGTAACTTTAAAAAATTCTTGAATGAACGCGAGAAAGGGCAGCCTTTCTGTTTTTGGGTGGGAACCAACGAACCTCACCGTGCATACCAAACAGATTCATGGTCGATAGACGGGAAGCCACTTACGCAGGCAACTGTCCCTGAATACCTGCCGGATGTTACCTCCGTCAGAAGCGACATGCTCAACTACGCTGTCGAAATCGAATGGTTCGACAGCCATCTGACGCAATGCATCGACGAATTGGTGCGGATCGGGGAATTCGACAATACCATTATTATTGTTACCGCCGACAATGGTATGGCATTCCCGCGAGCCAAATCCAACTGTTACGATGCGGGAGTTCATGTTCCGCTGGCGATCTGCTGGGGCGAGAAGATTCAGCCGTCGCAGGTTATAGATGCGTTGGTCAGCGGTGTGGATTTCTTCCCGACTTTGATGGATGCGGCAGGCTTGGCGGTGAAGCCCGAACTGAGTGGCCAAAGTTTGCTGCCACTTATGGACGGCAACTCTGCGGAATATACCTCCGATGCGATTTATTCCGGACGCGAACGCCACTCTTCGGCGCGCTACGACAATTTAGGGTATCCGATACGAATTGTCCGTTGGGAAAACTACTTGCTAGCATGGAATTTACACCCTGAACGCTGGCCTGCGGGCGATCCACAGTCGATGACCGCGAACGGCGCGCTCAATGCAATGCACAAAGCTTATTTTGATATAGACGGTTCGCCATCGAAAACCTATTTGACTGATAATTATGCTGATCCATCTGTTGTGCCTTATTTTAACGCAGCAGTTGCCAAGCGCAAAGAATATGAACTGTTCAATCTGGAGACCGATCCTGCTTGCATGACCGATCTTTCCGGCGATGATTCGTACCAGACTATTCTCGCAACAATGCGGCAAAAATTGAATGATCGGCTTCTCGAAACAGGCGATACACGGTTGGGCTCCAATCCCGAAATATGGGAAAGCTATCCGCGCCTCGAAGGCGAAATGCGGTATTTCCCAGCACCGGCTTCGGAAAATGATGAAGATTACCTCCGCACGGGTTGGATTTTGTCCTGCGACCCGTTCGAACTGTTCGAAGAAGAAGGCAACTTGATTGATGGTGCGCTGGATAGCGATGCCCAGACCTTTTTTAGTCTGGTTAAGCCGGGAAAAACGCAAGGCGGTGTCTCCAATCCCCCTGTGGAAAACGGCGGTTATCTCCATTTTATCATAGACATGAAAGAGCCCAAAAACGTTAATTATTTCAGGATACGCCATAAAAACAACGTTATAGGACTCAGATGGAGGAAATTCAGTCAAATTCTGGGAAGCAACGACGGCGAAAATTTTACTGTTATTGATACTGATGTCGCCGTAACGGGTTATAGCGTGGCGGCAAGTATTATGACTCCCAATATTTTTTTCCCGGAGGCGACTTACAGGTATCTGAAATTCTATGCCAACTCGACTGATTGCTGGGATACTGCCAACAATAACTCCGTGCAGATGTCCGAAATCTATTTGGGAAAGGCCGAGGAACCGGAACCTACTGCTGATTATCTTCGCATAGACTGGACTTTGACTCATCATCCGGCCGAACTACACAATGAGGCAGGCAACTCGGCCGAAGGTGCACTGGATGGCGTTGAAACTACTTTTTTGGCTTTGGTTAAGCCGGGAAAAACGCACCTCAATGTTACTAATCCCCCTGTGGGAAACGGCGGTTATATCCATTTCATCGTAGATATGAAAGAACCCAAGACAGTTAATTACTTCAGGATACGCCATAAAAACAACGTTATAGGACTCAGATGGAGAAAATTTAGTCAAATTCTGGGAAGCAACGACGGCGAAGATTTTACCGTTATTGACACAGATGTCGCCGTAACGGGTTATAACGTGGCAGCAGAAATTATGACTCCCAATATTCCTCTCCCGGAAGCGACTTACAGGTATCTGAAATTCTATGCCAACTCGACCGATTGCTGGGATACTGCCAACAATAATTCCGTGCAGATTACCGAACTATTCTTAGGACGGACAACAACGACACCGAACAAAGTTATTGATGTTATTTCTGCAGATGATCCTGTTATTTCGACGGAATATTACAATTTGCAGGGTATCAGATTAGGCAGTAATCCTATCGAATTACTTAATAAAGGAGCTTCGACAGGCTCTATTACCGCTTATATTATAAAAGAGCTTCACCAATCGGGCAAGGTAAGCGGGAGAAAAATGATGTATAACCGTTAATATAACCCTTCCGGAACCTATATTGTAGAACTTAAAAATGATTCACACAGAAAAGCATCCAAACTTATTGTGATGTAATTTGTTAATTAGAAATTCTATGAAACGAACTTATTTTATTTTTTCCCTATTTCTTATTATATGTCAGCTATTTGCCACCGAGACATGGGACATTCTGGATAAATCCATGAATAAATGGAATGTCAACGAAGGGGCAAATTACAATTTAGCATGGAAAACTTCTCAAGCAGGTGCAGGAATAACAGTTACCCAAAAGGAAGGTTATGTTAATATCACGAAAACAAATACGGCAGCAACTAATAATTATGCATTTTTGATACCTCAAACCCTTGTGTTGTCGCCCAATACTGCCTATAGTTTTGCGGTAAAGGCACGTATAAACTCCATTAATAAAGCCAGCTTTCCCGATGCAAGCAGTAGTTTTGAGTCGAATCAAATATCAGCCAGGTTGAATAGCAAGAATCTGGCTATTCATGTCAAGTACGGCGATGAAAATACGGGATACATCAGTCTTACAGGTGCATTAGCTCACGAGGACAAGGATAAATACAAAATAAATACTTCTGAATGGCATGTGTATCGTTTTGTTCTTTATCCTGATAACTCTATATATGATGTTTACATAGACGATATTGAAGAACCTATTTTTAAGGATGTACCAACCACTTCGATGACAGGAACTAATATTCTACGTTTGGGAGCAGAATCAACTCATCGTTGCAATATGGATATTGAATATGCAAAGATGGGGACAGGAGCTTTTTATGCAAAACCAAAAATAGTATCAGTGGCTCTTAGTGCTGAAGGTCAAGGTGATGATAAAGTGGAAACAATTACCGCTACTGTTAATACCATTTTAATTGATGATAATGAGAAATTATTGATTTCACTTGTTGATAGTAATGATAATACAATAGTTGAAGCGGTGGAAGCTGCCGTCACACAAAGTAAAGCTAAAACTAATTTCACCATTCCTGCAGGATTGCCAAGAGGAGAATATTATATTCAAGCATCTGTATCGGGTGGAAAGATAGGCGATACGAATGTAAATTCTAAAAAAACGGAATATAGAATTACGACTTCTGCATATGAAGGTAAAAATCTGGCAACTTTTGGTAATAGTATAACTGTGGCGGCAAATAGTTGGGCACATCAGATATATAAGAATCTGCGATTTGGGAACTTATATAATGGGGCAATATCGGCGGCTGTTTGGTACAAGCGAGAAAGAACTGTAGCCGGACAAACTATACGGACACAAAATTATTATGATAAAGATTTTGCAGGGATACGCACTTCTGCACCCGCAGACGGAAACGTTTTAGAAAATCAACAACGGATTAACAATTGCGCTATAGTACATTTGCAGAAATATTTTATTGATTTAGATAGTAAAGCAGCACCAACTCCTGATGTTATAATATTCTCTTATGGTACAAATGATGAAGTTATTAATATGGGAGATGCTGCATCTGCATTGCAGGGGAGTGATTTAAATAAAGTTGATATTTATAAGATGGCTGGTGCGTTAAGATGGTGTCTTGATACGATGAAAATAAAATTTCCTAATGCCAAAATATATGTGGCTTTAGCCTTGCAATCGACAAGGAACGGACAGAATGCAAACAATCTAAAGAAAATGGAAATAATAAAAGAGATATGTAACGAGAAATCAATACCTTATTTCGACTGTTATAACGAGTCCGGTATAACAGTGGAAAATCATGCAACATATTTGGGTGATGGTTTACACCCCAATGAAGCAGGAAAGGTTGTACACGGAGCATATATAATGAGTAAGTTAGAGGAAGCTGCAGATAATGAAATCGGTTTGTCTATTAAATCTAATAAAGAGCCTAATAATGATTTAATCTCTATTTCCACCAGGATATTGAATAAAGGAGAAAGCTTATTTGTCAAATCTCTTGTCAATGATTCCCCCTTATCCGAACTAAAGATGTATAACATGTCAGGTAATGAAATTCTTCACAAACCGATTACAGGCACTGAATATACTTTAAATGCTTCCGTTGTATCCGGATTGTATGTGCTAAGCATAAAATTGAAAAATAAGTTGTCAAAAGAATTCAAAATATTAGTGATATAAAAAGCATATAGGAATCTTATTCCATTTGTTGTATTAAAAGACTTACCCTCACTTATTCTATAAAATTACTTCCCTGATGTAACGTGATGTTAGAATAAACACATATTACCAACTCTTAAATAACTGAAAATTAAAACATTTTTAGAAACATAAAAAAAATATTTTAAAAACAAAATAATCTCACTATCTTAGTGCTGTCAAAAAAAACATAAAAAACGATTTAAGAAAAACATAGTCAGATTATGAGTCAAAACTATTGTGTAATAATGGCAGGTGGCGTTGGCAGTCGCTTTTGGCCTTTTAGCAGAACAAACAGACCCAAGCAATTTCTCGATTTTTTTGGAACCGGACGATCTCTTTTACAGTTGACATATGATAGATTTCGTAAAATTATACCTGCAGAGAATATTTTAGTTGTATCTAATGTGATTTATAAAGATACCATTTTAGAGCAACTCCCTGAACTGAATGAGAATCAAGTGTTATTAGAACCTCACCGAAGGAATACAGCACCTTGTATTGCATATGCAATGAATCGCATTAAAGCAATAACCGATAAAGCAAATATTATTGTTGCTCCGTCAGATCATCTTATTCTCAAAGAAAACGAATTTATCGATGTACTTAAAGAAGGACTTGAGTTTGTTGAAAATAATGATTCGTTACTTACGATTGGTATAAAGCCAAGCAGACCGGAGACCGGATATGGTTATATTCAGATAAATGATGGAGAAGGTAATCTAAGAAAAGTGAAAACTTTCACCGAAAAACCCAATGCGGAGCTTGCTAAAGTGTTTTTTGAAACCGGTGAGTTTTATTGGAATTCAGGTATATTTTTATGGAGTCTGAGTACTATTGATAATGCTTTTGAAAGACTTTTACCGGATGTTGCGTCTAAATTTAGTGCAGGTAAGAACCTTTTTAATACGCAAGACGAACAAAATTTTATCAATGAAATATATCCAACCTGCATCAATATTTCTATTGATTACGGAGTAATGGAAAAAGCAGATAATGTTTATGTGTTATGTGCTGATATTGGTTGGACTGATTTAGGGACTTGGGGTTCATTATATGAAATGTCGAATAAAGATGAAAATCAGAATGTTGCGCTGAAATGTAAAACTGTTTTTTATGAAAGTACTGATAATATTGTCGCTTTGCCTCAAGATAAATTAGCTGTCATAGAAGGATTGTCAGGTTATTTGATTGCAGAGTCGGATAATGTTCTGCTAATCTGCAAAAAAGATGAAGAGGCAAGAATTCGTCAGTTTGTTAATGATGTTACAGTAATGTTTGATGGCGAATTTCAGTAATCTATATTAATTAACATATTAGCACATTAGCATATTAGCACATTAATATATTGTCACATTAACATATTATTCAAACATGGGATTCTTTAAATTACATAAGCCTTTGGTATATAAATACAGACCAATATATTATGATCCGGCAAAGGAAGCTAAGAAAGATAGAGAAAAGCAAACGTCAGGTTCAGATAATATAGAAGAAAGTGAAAAATATCAACCAAAATATCTTCATAGAGGGGCATTTCGCGAAATGGCTGATAAAAACAAAGATTATAGACGCAAACAATCACGACAGTCAAACATTCGCTTAATAATTATCTTAATGATACTCTTTATGATAGCATATTTTTTACTGAAATAGGTCAGACTGCAACTCATAATAAGTTTTTTAAATTAAAAAAATTGTTTAATCATATTGCATCACTAAATGAGTGATATTATACATTTATTGCCCGATTCAGTTGCCAACCAGATTGCTGCCGGCGAGGTAATTCAACGTCCGGCTTCTGTATTGAAGGAGTTGGTAGAAAACGCCATTGATGCCGGTGCAACTGTTATACAAATCCTTATAAAAGATGCCGGTCGCACTCTCATTCAGATTTCCGACAATGGTAAAGGCATGAGTGAAACAGATGCGAGAATTGCATTTGAACGCCATGCTACGTCCAAAATAAAAGATGCAAATGATTTGTTTTCCATAAGTACTATGGGCTTTCGAGGTGAAGCTCTTGCTTCTATTGCTGCAATTGCTCAGGTGGAGTTAAGAACGAGGCGAGAAGAAGATGAATTAGGTACATTAATAGAAATTGCGGGAAGTAGATTATTTAAGCAAGAAGTAGTTCAGTGCAATAGAGGCACTATGTTTCAAGTTAAAAATCTATTTTTTAATGTACCCGCAAGAAGACGATTTTTGAAATCTGATAATGTTGAAAAGAACCATTTGTTACAAGAGTTTTATCGTATCGTATTAGTATACCCCAATATTGAATTTTCTTTTTTTGATGGTGATAATGAGATTTTCAGATTGCCTGAATCAAATATCAAAGTAAGGATAGATAATGTATTTGGTGGGCAGAAAAAGAAGCTCAATCAGCAGTTATTGGGTATTGAAACCGATACAAATTTAGTTAAGATTAAAGGGTATGTGGGGCGACCTGAGTTTGCACAAAAACAAGCACATCAGTATTTTTTTGTAAATGGCAGGTATATGCGCCATCCATATTTTCATAAGGCGGTGATACTTGCTTATAATCAGTTGATTCAGCCAACTGATAATCCTGCGTATTTTATTTGTTTTGAGGTCGACCCTCAGACAATAGACATTAATATACATCCGACTAAAACTGAAATAAAGTTTGAAAACGAACAAGCAATATGGTCGATTTTGTCTGCATCCATTAAAGAATCCTTAGGGAAATTTAATATATTGCCTTCCATCGATTTTGAAAATGAAGGAGCAATAGATATTCCCCTACAGCGAGAAAATTTAAATATTCAACCGCCTAAAGTTTCTTTTAATCCATCATATAATCCATTTGGTACAACAACCTACAAACGACCACAAATGGAATGGGAAGAACTTTATAGAGGTTTTGAACAGTCAAAAGAGGAGACTCTTACAGCAACCATTTTTCCATCGAAGATGAATGATGACAAGGCTGATACAGGAGAATATTTTCAGTTGAAAAACAAATATATAATAACTTCTGTGAAATCAGGAATGTTAATGATTGACCAAAGGCGTGCTCATATACGGATTTTATTTGATCAGTTCCTGAATGAAATAGAAAACAAAAAAGGCAATTCGCAGCAACTTATATTTCCCGAAACATTCCGGTTGATGCCTGAGGATAGGTTGTTTCTTGAACAGATAAAAGAAGAACTAACATTTGTCGGCTTTGATTTTGAAGTAGATGAAGATCAACAATATCAAATAAAAGGTATTCCATCTCAATTGAAATCAACATCATCTATTCAGTCTTTGTTAAATGATATTATTGAGCGTGTCAAAAATTCGACAGGAGATGCCCGTGAGATAATCATTGATAAAATTTCTTTATCTCTTGCTGAAAATATGGCAATTCAATATGTACAAAGTCTAAGCAAGGATGAAATGAGAGATCTCGTAGAGCGATTATTTGCATGCCCTTCACATAACCATACTCCTGATGGTAAGCTGATAATGACAATATTGACTCAGGATGAGATTCAAGAACGTTTCAAATAGCAGCATGTTGACTGCCTTAATCAATCAATAACTTTTGCTGTAGATGAATTAACAAACAACACATTTCCAAGTTCATCATAACCTTCAAACAGAGTACGTCCTTCCTGAATTACCTCTTCGGGAGTAAAGCCGATTACAGTCAGCCCTGCTTCTGACGAGTATTCAGCAATAATTTGTTTTATATCATCACTATCTTTTCTATTTACAATTTCAATATTATGCTTGAAAATTGGCATTCTTCCACTACTGATCAGCTCATCAAGCCACTGATAAACCGTATCTTTTTCATTATCGCCACATAGATAATGAATTTTTATACTACTCTTTTTCCAATCGGGATGTCCTAAGATGATAAAACTCATTAATATCATCATATTCATATTTAAGTCGTCAAATGTTTGTATCCACACATGAATTCCATTTTTATAATAAACAGGTTTTCTACTTACTGCAAAAATACATGTATCGAAATTTCCATCTTTTACTACACTATAATTATCAATTATCACATCTAATTCATCCGGACTTTCTTTGTCATAATCAAAAATTACCATATTATTTTCCATGCCGGCAACACCCGGTAACTGAATTGATTGAACAATTGCAGATGTATTTGAAGGTGACACAATAGTGTTGACATACAACCCCTTTGCTGAATCTATATTTTCTATGATTTTGTCTAATTCGCGTTTAGCCTGTTCGTTTGTTTCTTTAGAATAATAATCTTTTATAAAATGCAGATAAGTACCAAACCCAAATTTATATGATAACCAATTTAAGAGTCTGAAAGCATTATCATATTTGAATGAATTTTTAGAGATACAAATAGCACTTGGTCTCCATTCTTTTTCAAGATGATCAATTCTTTGTCGCTGAATAAAAACCTGCAAATTGCGGTTTAATTGGAAAAGAGAATTGGCGAAGATAGATTCAAAGCCCTTTCTGTTTTTGTGAACTGTATCTATATAGACATAGACAATAGTTAACACTACAAATGCGAGTATGCTGTATAATGCACTGATTTGGAACATTATCCAGATAGAAGCCAAGAAGCCTATTAGTGAAAAGATCCATTTCGATTTAAAAGAGGGGCGATAAGAAGGCGAAGAGCCGAAGTGATTTAAAAACGAAATTAGACATAGCGAACCGTATGTAACCATGAAAAACATTGATATTATTTGTGCTACTATATTCACATCGCCTATTAGTACGAAGATAAATGCAATTACACAAGTTACGATAGATGCGTTGACAGGTTCATTATCTTTAGTTCTACTTTTACTTAACCATGAGTTTAACTTAGATGAAGGAAATGATTCGTCCATTGCTAAAGCCTGCAATGTTCGTGGTGCAACCATAGCTGAACCTATAGCAGATGAAATAGTGGCGGCAGCTAAGCCTACAGGTACTATAATAAAGCCCCAAATTGCAATCTTGCCCATAATCAATTGGTCGTTTCCAAGTTCCACCGTTGTTGCTGAATTAGCTAATTTAAACGCCACAAACACATAGACAATCATACCGGTTACCGTTGCCGCTATTGTACCTACAGGAATAGATTTTCCCGGATCTTTCAAATCACCGGACAATCCCACTCCGGCTGTCATACCTGTAAATGCAGGAAAGACAATTGCAAAAACCACAAAGAAATTATCAAGATTTCTAAAGCCTGAATTTTCAGAAAAGGCAGATACTCCGGCAGCTTCAGTAGGAGATCCTAAGAAAAACATAATGAGTGATATTACCAAAAGTACTATAATCACATATAAAGTTTTCATACCCATATTGGCGCCCTTTTGTATAATCATAAAAGCAATAACCATCACTACGGGTATACTGATAATCTGTCGAGGCAGAGGAAGACCGAATTGATCTTTGATATAATCAAATAAAAATGAGAAAGCTTCTGTAAATGCAATGATATAGAATGCAACACTGATAGCTTGTGACAAATAAAGAACTAATCCGATTGTCGCACCGATATTAAGTCCGAACGACCGAGAAATAACAAAGTATTCACCACCACCTTCAACACGTTTGTTAGTAGCAATTTCCGACAGAGCTAAAGCAGTTGGAATGGTGACAGTATGTCCTAATAAAATGATAAGCACCACGCCGACAAAGCCTACGCTATATACCGCAAAACCAAATCGGAGGAATAAGATTGCACCTAAAATTGTAGAAATAGCTGTGAAAAAAACCGGACCGGTACCAAATTTTTGGTAAACTTGCGTTTTTACTTTGTTAGACATAAATTACTGTTTTTGCTGTTAGAAAACATTTGATAAATGTAACTGTCTTAATGACTGTAGCACCCTAATAGGGTATACAAGTACATTCATTTTTTGATCATGACAAAGAAACAAATAATCTAAATAAAAAGCAAATTTTTATGTTTTTTATGGTCACTATTGTTTTATTACTCTATGAATAGAATTGCCTGAATCAGTATTGATTTTAACGATGTAAGTTCCTGATGTTAAGTTTGCTAAATTAGTTTCAGTTACTGCATTGTCTTGTTTTACTAAAGCACCATGTAAATTATAAATTGCTATATTATTGATTGTTCTATTGGTTTTAATAAATATTTTATCTTTGGTGAAGGTAGGATAAACAGAAGTCAAAACATCCGGATTTACAGGTTTTATACCGTTAGGGATACTGATTTTTCTATCAGTATAGATTTTTAACTCACCACCTTGCAAACTAATAGTCATATTTGTATTAGTAACATTAAGTTCCTCACCTGAAATTAACTCATACCACATGCCAGTTTTTGGGAAATTTGGATTAGAAGTGATACCATCAGAAGCTTTAAAATTACCTATCGTAACCATATTCAAATCATTGTGAGACAAAGCTATTCTTTTGCCTGCATTCCAATCAGAAGAACCTACATTCAGCTGATAAGTGCCATTAATAAAGGCATTTGGATATTGTTTGCGCATATTCAAAATTTTGGAAGCATCATCATAAGCTTGCTTGCGATGAGGTAAATTCAACCACCCAAAGGGATTGGGTTTTTCGCCTGTCCTACCATTTTGATCGATAGATATATCATAACCTATTTCACCAAACTGCCATATCATTTTCGGTCCGGGCATAAGTGTAGTAAAAGCAATATTCAAAGGAACACGCTTGATGCGCGCTATAGAATCAGTCTTGATAATACCATCACCCCACATTTTCGCTTTATAGAAATTACGCTCTTCGTCGTGACTTTCAGCAAAACCTACCCAGCGTTTAGGAGAGGAATTTAAACCTGTAAAATCACTGCCGGGCTGATAACCCATAGCTGCTTCTGAAAACTGATTATTGATATTTCTCCACAGATACATACCGTTATTAGCCAAAGCCAATTCTTCGCTATAATCGCAAAAATGCTCCAAGATAAACATCACATCCGGCTTCACAGCTTTTGTTGCATTATAATAATCGGTAAGAATATCGATACGCGATTGGTCGTAGTTTGAAGCGGTACTTGTATTACTGCTTTTTTGCGTGAAACCTTTGGTTAAATCCAAGCGATAACCATCAATTTTATATTCTTGAATCCAATATTGAAGTACCCGTTTGAAATACTCACGAGTGCCTGTAAATTCATGATTGAAATCATGGAAAACACTGTATGGGTGCGGTGCGTCCACATTAAACCAAGGATTATCTGCAGACGTTTTGTTGGTAGTAGCATTCCAATATAATTTAGCAAAAGGATGATTGCCTGTGGCATGATTGAAAACCACATCGACTATAACCGCTATGCCTTCTTTATGACAAGCATCGATGAAGCGTTTATACATTTCGGGTGAACCATAAGCTTTATCAGGCGCAAAGAAATGGTTGGGATTGTAGCCCCAGCTATTATTACCATCAAACTCTTGAATAGGCATCAATTCTATAGCCGTTACACCCAGATTTTTCAAATAACTAAGATTATCTAAAGTACCTTGTAAGGTCTTATCAACTGTAAAATCACGAAGTAACAATTCGTAGATTACCATGTTCTCGTGAGGATGCATGGTGAAATTAGAAACTTCCCATTGATAAACAGGCTTATCAGTTTGGAAAGTAGCCACTAAACCACTTGCTTTCTGAGGATACGAAGGCATATCAGGATAGGTTGATGTGGATATCCAACCATCATTCCAAGGGTCAAGTACTAATTCGGTATAAGCATCGCTGACAGCCAAAGTATTATCTACTAAATACTGATATTTGTAGAGCTTTCCAGGTGTTAAATCTGTGAATGTGTAATGCCAATAGTCACCATCATTTTTCATCTGATATTCATTCATTTGCGACCAGTCACTAAAATCACCTATCACATTTACGCGTGTCTTATTAGGAGCATACATCACCAAAGTAACGCTTGAACTACTATTATAATTGATGCCATCTTTCACACCTGTTGGGCGACTTGCAGTTTCTACATTTTTTGGAACGCACACCCTCAAAGTATCATAAGCGATATTGCTTCCGGAGGTAGCCCTTGCAACTACTAAATAATCTGCAAAATTAGTAAATTGATAGTTCTCATTTAAAACGGTAGTATTTGACAGTGTTCTAATAACCTGATTATTAACAAGGAGTTCTAATTTAGCAGATAGATTAGATTCCATTCTGAAGGTCAGACTGCCATTCCGATTTACAGTTTGATTACTTGTAGGAAGTGTGAAACCTACATTCAGACCCGCTTCATTTACAGTTACAAAAATATCTTTTCCACCTGTATCTTTCCCTTCTTTGGTTTTATCTGCACTACGAAAAACAAAAGCCAATTTTCTAACTACCTCATTAGAAGTTAGGCTATAGTAAGTTTGCATATTAGGAGTGATAAGCAGCTTCCATTTATTATTACCCATGGAAGTAAGCTTGTATTTTGCACTATTATCTCCCCATGCAGGAGCATGTTTCCAGTTGGAATCACTTACACTTTCGTCGGTGATTACACCTGTGTGTGCATATACATCACCGGTGAAACCGGATAGTCCGCCAGTACCTTTAGTTGCATCAAAAGTAACTTCTATAACACCGGTATAATCTGAAGTGATGATAGAAGGATTTGTTGTAACAACCTGTGTTTTTGCTGTAAATAACAGATTAATTGCAATTAATAAAGTAATGATTTTTCTCATGATAATGAAATTGGAAAATAAAATTACGAACAAAAGTAGTAAATAATCAATAAGTTAGATGATTAAACCATGCAATCCATTGTGTTTTTTTGCGCAAACGATTGCGGGAGATGGGTAAATATAAAATCAGTCTTACTGGACTACTATTATCTTACTTACTTTGATATTCTGTTGCGAGTCTAACACACTAAGTGTATAGTTTCCTGCACTCCATGTACTGATGTCGATATTAAATTGCTGCTGATTTATCGTTTGTGTAAATACCTCCTGTCCGAGTATATTGGTGATTTTTACGCTATAACTTGACATTACAATATAATTTCCGTTATCAATAACCAGATGGTTATATGCAGGATTAGGATACACTTTTAAAGTATTGGAAGGCATGCTCGCATTACCTGTAGATATGGGTATTACCAATGTATCGGCAACTGTTATGTATGTAGTTATTGTGTCGTAAACCGTAACATGCGAAGTTTCGCAGCACGCACACGGATTTGCAGGATACATTTCACCACAAATTGTAACATTTTTATGTGTAGCCCGCGTAGGTGAACCTGCCTGTTGGTTTTGCAATCCATACGGGAATATTCGCAGTGAGAATGTCGAACCATCCGGTACAACTACATTGGGTGCTGCCGTAAAGGTTTGTACAGACGTTCCCAAATAGGTAAAAGGTTGCTGATTTAAAAGCGTTACAGTATTCCAATGGTCTAATGAATAACCGACCCTGAATGCGATGGTGTTCATATCTACTCCATTCTGAAAATCACTATAATCAAACGAAATATTATTCACCGTAAAATCGTTTCCCGAAGCCGGTGCAACATCAAACTGGATATAGCGACCAATATCTAACGACCCTTGTTGCCATCCGTTAAAGCCGCACCACAACTCCTGCCCGTTGGTGTTATGCCCCCAAACAGACATAGGGTTGCCACTTCCTGCCCCGATAACTTCCGGCAGTCCTTGTAAATCACCTGAACTTGAAGTGACTAAGCTGTCTGCCAATAAATCCCAGGTTATACAGGTTGTGCCGACTACAGGACAATCGCCGATGTTTGCTTTTTGTGTTCCCTGCCCCAGCGTTCCCGCAAATATATCTGACCCTATGACGGCAAGCGACATGACAGCAGGAGTGTTCCACTCCGCTCCGGTATTATACCCTGTCCAAGTTGCTCCGTTGTCGAAGGAACGACTCACGCCGCCGTTATTCAGAAGCCCGATATAAATATCAGTTTCACAAACAACTTTTATAGAATGTACAGATCCACTCGCCAGAAAAGTCCAGTTTTCGCCATTGTCTGCGGAGCGGAAAATTCCATCATTAGTTCCAGCAAAAATATAATTACCACTAACAGCCAATGCAAAAACATCCCGATTCGTTAAACCGTTGATTTTTTGTGTCCAGCTCACTCCATTGTCATCGGAATGATAGACACCTGCATCAGGGGAGTTGACAATACCACTTCCGGCATACATTCCGGCAAAAAGATGCGAACCGTTTGAAGCAAGGGCGTAAACATGAGGATAAGGTTCCATCCCTGAAATAGATTGAGTCCAATTGTCTCCATTATCTATCGAATGCCATACGCCGTCGCCCAATGTTCCTGCAAATATTTCCGGTCCGTTCACAAGAAGAGACCAGTAGCCACCTGCCAAGACATTGGTCCAGCTACTATAATTACCATCATTTACGCAACGGAAAAGTCCGCTCTGACTTCCGACAAAAACATAATTGGAATTAGCATTGATAGCCCTGACATCAGCTCCCTGTGTCATTCCCGGAGTAGCAGGACTATACCAGTTTGTTCCCGATCCAGTACCCAAAAAAATACTACCGCCACTGCCATTCATTCCTCCGATGATGGTGGTGCCGTTGGCGAAAAGCGTATTTATGTCGCCCACAGTTTGTCGTACCCATTGAGCATTGACTTTGCCGACAATAAAAATACTAAGAAATAACGCGATTACAAACATTCCTAATCCGGTAAAACTTTTAACTTTTTCCCTGAATTTTGAGAAAAGCCCTGTTTTGAAATCTGCCTGATAAAGAACACGTGATTGAATGGATTTTAGGGAGAGAATTACAGACCCTGTGTGAGATTTTTTCATGATGAATGCTTTAAATGTAAATTAGTACTATAATTAGTTTTGACAACTTACTTATAACAAGCATTTATCTTACTATTTCTATAAAAACAATAAGATGTAAACAAATTGTTTCGATTAAACAATCTAATTTTATTAATTGTTCATTGATATCATATTTTTAACATTGACTGACTTGTTTTCAGGGCTTTCCTGAGTTGTCGAAAGCTCCTTTGGTGTAGCCTTTCCAGTTACGGTATGATTGAGGCTCCCAGTAATAAACAACAAGGGTGCTCTGCTGTGAGAACACCCTTGTATCAGTTTATTACTTTATAAGATAACTTACAAATGTTTATTGAATTGTTCCGGTTCCGGCATTGAAGTCAAGTGTAACTTTTTGACCAGCAGTAACTGCAACGGCAGCTTGATCGTCACCTGCTCCACGATATTCGATTTTACCATCGAATACGTTAAATTCGCGTGTCCACCAATCTGTTGTAGCAATAGAACTTGCTGCGAAAATACGCAAGTTTCCTCCACTTGTAAATAAAGGAGAAGCCAATTGATTTCCTTCAGCAGCAAATAAGAATTCAGCAGCTTCATTTCCCCATCCTCCAGTAAGAGCTTCTCCTGTCAAATAAACTTTTGCAGGTTCAATTGCCAGTTTGTTATTTTTGGAATCAACATAAATCATATAGATACCATCTTCTGCAACTACAGCATTACCATCACCATCAAATGAAAATCCAATATTTTCACCCAGACCTGCGAAAGCTTTACTCCAATCATTAGCAATATTGATTTCACTGAATTTCATACCATTTCCAGCTTTCAAATATTTTATAGTCCAGAAAGAACCAGCAGCACTATGCACAGGAACAAGACTAACAATACCTTCAGAACCCCATGTCCAGCCTCCGAAATCAGTACCAGTCATATACATATTTTCAGGCATAGAAGAAGCTTGGGTTAATTCGGCTGTATAGCTAAAACTACTATTTATATCACCTTGTGCCAAAGTGTATGTCAAAGTGATTTTGTAGAGACCTGCGGCTTCAACTGCAATATTTCCAGCTCCAGGTTTCAAATCTTTACCTAAGTTTGTATTGGCTTTAACCAAACCCTCTTCGTCTAATTGAATTTTCCAACCACCTCCATAAGCAAATTTGAAAATTCCACCAACGGGAAGTTCTTGGTCTTCAATTGTATAGGTGATTGTATTTTTATTAATCTCGGATGAAGCCATTTCTGAGAATCCCCAACTGTTCATACCTCCGCGCACACCCAATGTTACTGGTGCAACTAAGATAAGTTTATTTGGCAAATCGTTGTTTAGATTCAAATCGAGTACAATGTGATACAAACCAGTTTCTGATACTTGCATAGTAGTATTTTCAGCTAATACACCTTTTTGCACTGTAATGTTAGGTTGCTCATCTACACCACCTAATTCAACAGCTTCTAAAGTAGCACCATACTTTGTTTCCTCTTTACCTTCTTTCAGCACTAAAGAGAAAGGTTTACCTCCTTCAAGTACGATGTATTTTTCGTACATACCTGCACGTTGACAAGCCGCAGACACTTTCTCTTCGTCAGTTACTCCGTCTTTGGATTGTAACACTTCGTTAAAACCCACAGCCATAATAGCTTTGTTCGCACCATCAGCAGTTAAACTTGCCACAGCAGTAGCTTCGCCCACTACATAAAAACCGTCTTCTACAATGTCATCTACATTAGGCTTATCTTCAGGATCACAAGCTACGAATACAAATGAGAATGCAAAAAGACTTAAAATTAAAAAACTTAGCTTTTTCATAAAATTGTAATTTTAAATTGTTATTTATATTATTTAATTGATAGTTTATTGCCAATTGTTTTGAGTGTAAACTCCAGGATTAGCATCTAATACCCACTGTGGAATAGGGAATATCTCGCGATTTTTTGTTCTGGCTTCCATAAATTCCCACATGCCTGTAGTGAATTTGCCAAAGCGAATTAAATCTTGACGACGATGACCTTCCCATGCTAATTCACGACCGCGCTCATTCAACAATTCATCTAAAGTAAGCGAGGTGTAAGGTACTAAACCTGCGCGTGTACGTAATTTTTGAAAATCAGCATCATTTAAGAAACTACCAACAGATCCATCTTTACGCAATAAAGCCTCTGCTTTCATCAACAAAATATCAGCATAACGATAGATAGGAAAATCGCTGTTTGCATGATGTTCAATACCGGGTTCAATTTCAAATTTGATGAAACGAGCACCTTCAAACACATTAGATGCAGTTGGGTCCTCAATTGTTGTAACTTCCGGAACAATTATAGCAGGAACCTCACCCAAAGCTTCATTGGTATAGGTTAATGTTACACCATCTTTCTGAATCGGACCAACAAACCATTGATCTTTTCTTTTATCTGAATCATCATATTTATCATAGAATGATTTCAAAGTGCAGGGTCCATTCCAAGTTTCAGTGGTAAAGCCATATACTTTTTGCATGGTGTAGTGCATAGTTATCAGATGGAACATATTACCTTTGGCATATACAGCATCAAACACAATTGGGAAAATAATCTCCATATCACCTGTATTATCTTTTTTAAAGGTTTTAAAGTAATCATCATTGATTTGATAACCATAACCACCATTGATAATAGCATCTAATTGCTCTATAGCATCACTCCAACGTTCTGTTCCAGTATATACTTCAGCATTCATATATAATTTTGCAAGAATAGTATGAGCAACAGGTCGGGTCATAGAGCCATAGCGCACTGAATTATCAAGATTATCAAGATTATCTTTTATTTCACTTTCGATCCACTCAAAAACATCTTTTCTGCTGTATTGTTTAATCTCACGCTCACCATCATCTATAGCTACATTACCGTATAAGTCCATAGCTAATAGGTGATAAAATGCTCTTAAAACCTTAGTTTCAGCAATACCGGCTATAGTTACAGCATCATATTCAGACTCATCTTCTCCTTTAATAGATTTGATTTTGCTAAGCACATCATTACATTTAGATGAGCCACCATAAGCAAAGCTCCATCCATTATTGATGTCGCGCGTATCAGCTTCCCATGTGTGTTTATGCATCATTTGCGGAACACCGCCATCGTACCAGTCGGTACCGCGTGTTGGCACAACCACCTCATCAGAAGTATATTCTTGCATACTCCAATAGCCTTCTCTATACACATATCCATATTCACCGGCTAACTGGGAATAGGCATTAGCAATTAAAGTAGCGAATTGACCAGGAGTCTGATAGTATTCATCTATCTGTATATCCGTATAAATTTCTCTTTCTAAGTCGGTACAAGCAGTTGAGAGCATCACCCCAAATACTGCTAAAACTATAAATATCTTATTTCTCTTCATTTTTATTGATTTTAGGGGTTAGAATTAAAAGTTGAATGACAAACCTAAATTAACAGAATGTTGTGTAGGATAATATGACCTGCCATCGAAACCCGGAGTTAAACCGGACATACTTACACTTGCAGGGTCACTACCTTTATATCCGGTTAAAGTGAAAATATTTTGAGCAGTTAAATACACCCTAAAATTAGAGACATATTGACTTATTTCACCTTTTAAAACAGGATTATATCCTACTGTCAAATCATTCAATTTCAGATAGCTTGCATCTTCAAGATAGAAATCAGAGAATCGTCTTTTGGATGCATTTTCTGTACCACTGGTTTGCCATACTGTTAACTTATTAGCTTCTCCTTTGAAAGATGATAATAATACATTTTCAGTACCTCTGGTGTTCTCGTAGAAGTATCGAGTTTCGTTAAATATCTTGCCGCCGATTTGTCCCCGAAAGTTTAATGTAAAATCAAACTCTTTATAACGCAATGCCGTATTCAAACCTAAAGTCAAGAAAGGCTGAGCATTACCGATAATTTGTTTATCCGCATCTTGAGGATTAGTAGTATAACCGCCCTTAGGTGTTTCAAATACCCATTCACCTTTAGAGTTTATACCATAGTATTTGTATCCCCAAAAGTTACCAATAGCACCTCCTTCAGTTAATCTCATCACATAACTGCCGGTTTCTCCATCACCTGAAGAAATATAACCCACATTCAAGAAACCTTTCACGCCTTCTTCACCATATTGAGTACCTGTAATACGTGCTACAATATTACGATTCCAAGCAGCATTGAATCCGGCAGACCAATCTAAATCTTTGGTCTTCATAATTTCACCATTCAATTGAAGTTCCACACCATAGTTATGGATTTGTCCATAATTATCCCACATTCTTCCATAAGGATAGGGAGGACTTGGAACATCATATTCGTATAATAAGTCGGTAGTATTACGGAAATATCCATCTAAAGAACCATACAATCTATTATTCAAAACGGAGAAGTCTATCCCCATGTTATATTCATGCTTTTCTTCCCAATGAATTTTTTCGTTGATATTGGAAGTAGGACCCCAAGGTTGAATAAATTTTCCATCGCTAAATACATAATCACTTCCCGGACCTACAAGCATAGCGTATAGATAATGGTCGCCCGGCATATTACCTGTTACACCATAACCTGCACGCAATTTCAAATCATCAAAAATATTCACATTCTGCATGAACTCTTCTTCATTGATATTCCAACTTGCACTGATAGCAGGGAAAATACCCCAAGGACCAAGCACAGGGTTGGCTAATTTGCCAAATTTAGAAGAGCCTTCTAAACGAGCACTTGCATTTACAAAATAGCGACCATCGTAATTATACATCGCACGAGCAAAGAAAGAAGCTAATTTATCTTTGTATTTATAGCTTCCCATATTAGCTTTTGCGTTTTCTCCGGATAAAATTCCTTGACCTAATCCTAAGTTATTATAAAGGATTCTCTCCAATGGAAATATAGAGTTGTAAGCATTAAATCCTTGATATTCATTTGTTTGATAGCCTTGTCCTAATAAGATTTGAAGACTATGACTATCGAATTGATCGATGTATTGTAAAGTGTTTTCAACCACTTGTTGCATATCATAAGCTTGCGATTGATTGGCTACACCACCTTTACCTGCAACATCTTTCAAGGTGTTGTTCTTATATGTTCCTACCCAAGTAGATTTATTTTGTAATGAATAGAAAGTTGAGAATTTCCAACCATATACAATATCCAATGTAGCTCTTACACTACCCAAGAAGAATTGATCTTTTTGGTTGTTAGTAGTTTGCATAATATCAGAAACAGGATTACGGGTATAGAAGTTATCCGACTCATAATATCCACCATATTCTTCATATTTAGCATCTTCAGATGTAATTGGAGCAGTAGGATTGAAACGGATAGCTTGGTTGAAGTTATCGTAATTAGCCCAGTTTTTCGAATCAGAAGTATAAGAAAAATCATAGGCAATATTCAGTTTTTTATTCAATGCTTTTTGATTAGCTGCAAAGCGCGCATTCACTTCTTCATAATCTGATTTGAGGACTAAGCCTTGCATTCCTTTATAACCAACAGATGCACGGTAGTTGAAATCGGTAGTACCACCTGCTAAAGACACACTATGCGTATGATTTACAGGAGTACGTGTAATGGCACCTACCCAGTCGGTATCGTGTCCATAATCACCGGTACGCATACCATTCGCAACTAATTTATCACGATATTCTGTTGCAGTTAATACCCTGGGCTTATTTGCAATGAAGCCGGTAGAAAGTGTTCCATTATATTCAGCAGTAAATTTGCCGTCTTTAGCACCTCTTTTAGTAGTGATAAGAATAACCCCAGCATTGGCACGTGTACCATAAATAGCAGCAGCCGAACCATCTTTCAAAACATCAATTGATTCGATATCAGAAGGAAGAACGGTAGAAAGATTGCCGCCGGGAACACCATCAATCACATATAGAGGCTCTGCACTACCAGCCAAACTACCCACACCACGCAATTGTACATTGTAGCTATTTTGCGCAGGGTCATCACCACCATTTTTGATGATAGTCAAACCTGCTACTTTACCTTGAAGTAAGCCCATAGGATTGGAAACTATCCCTTTATTAAAGTCTTCAGCTTTAATACTGGTAATAGAACCTGTAAGCTCTTTTTTTGTTTGCGAACCATAACCTATCGCAACTACTTCCTGCAACGCAATGGCATCTTCAACGAGATTAATAATGAATGATGTCTTGCCCGACACACTAACTTCCTGTGATTTATAACCAACAAAACGTATATCAAGAACTGAATTTGATGCAACCTGCAATTGAAATTTTCCATCAATATCAGTTATTGTACCATTTGTAGTTCCCTTTTCGGAAATGTTTACTCCAATTAATTCTTCACCTGTAGACGAATCTTTCACAACACCTGTTATTGAAACACGTTGCGCTTGTAGTGAAAAACCAACCGAAAGTAACATTGCACAAACCACCAGAAAACGTGATCTAACTTTCTTTTTGAAATATTCCATGTGGTAAAAAGATTTTAATTATTTATTTATTTAAGTATTTGATTTGCTTTTTTGTAAGTAGCTGAATATGTTTATTGAATTATGCAATTAACGATGCAAATATATGTCATTAGATACTCACAAATTGAATTTTTACGGTATAAAGATTTAAAAAACAGTGCAAACGTTTGCATTAGCTATTTAAAATCTTATACTTTTTGTTCTTATTTATTAGATTTAATTAATACTTGATATTCCCATGGTTGCAATGACTGTGTAATCGTTGCATTTTCCGTGTTTTTAAAATAATCAACATAATTGCCGCTTAAAGTGTAATCGCTAAATTCAATAGCTACATCTTCATTTGAGAGATTAAGAACAACTACAATATCCTCGTTTTTATTAGCTCTTTCAAAGCAAAATACTTTATCATCAGCATTTGTATTGATTCTTTCAACCTTTCCGCCGGCTATTCCGGCACTTAATACTTTATATTGATGCTTTAAATGGTTCAAACGTTGATAAAACTCAAAAGTTTTATTTTTTTCAAATGAAGGTATTGCATCTTTTTCGAAAAACTCAAGACGTTTTTTCAAACCAATTTCTTGTCCTGTATATATTAAAGGTATACCATTAAGAGTGTATGTAAGAACTGCAAAAGCCTCTACACCTGCACCTAAACGCTCGTATTCCGTTCCATTCCATGAGTTTTCATCGTGGTTGGTTATCAGATTTAATTTGTAAGCATCGTGGCAAATCAGTGTGTCAATCTTTTGAAGATATTCATCTATATGATTTGCATTTTTGTTGCCTTTTGCAATTTCATTCATTATATGCATAAACTCCCAAGCATAGTCGGCATCGAAAGCATGATTTAATAATTCTGATTTTTCGGATTCAGCAAGCATAAATACAGGTTTGATTTTATCGAGTTCTACTCTTGCATTTTCCCAGAAATCAGTAGGAACATCGCCTGCAAAATCGCAGCGGAAACCATCAATATTGAAATCACTTACCCAATATTTCATTGCATCGAGCATGGCATCTCTCATATCGGTATTTGTAAAGTCTAATTGTGCAACATCAGTCCAGTCGTATGGCGAATAGTGATTACCCAGACTGTCAACTGCATACCATTCAGGATTATTCTTATACCAGTGATTATCCCATCCGGTATGGTTAGCTACCCAATCGATTATAACTTTAAAACCTGCTTTATGAGCTTCCTCAACTAATATTTTAAAATCATTATGAGTGCCAAATTCAGGGTTGATACTTTTGTAATCATCAATAGAATAATAACTGCCGAGAGTTCCTTTTCTGTTGGTTTCAGAAATTCGATGAATTGGCATAAACCATAGAACATCTACACCTAATTCTTTGAGTTGTGGCAAATACTGCTGAAATGCAGCAAATGTACCTTCAGGTGTATACTGACGAACATTCACCTCGTAAATCACTGCATCACGAGTCCAATCGAGATGTTGTACCGTACAATCTTGTTGAGTTGTAGGCGTTTTTGCTGTACATGAAACAAATAACAGCGAAAGAAAAAATAAAGATTTAATTGTTGTTTTCATATTTTACTTCTTACATTCACAAAAGATACTGCTAAGGCTCCTAATATTAACGAACCTCCTGCAACTACTAACATGTAAATTTGATGTGAACCTACTAATGAAAGTATAACTCCTCCTAAAAGTGCGGCTGCAATTTGAGGAATACAAATGGTTCCGTTAAACAATCCGAGATATGCTCCTAAATTCTTACCTGATAGTGCATTTGTGAGAATAGCGAAAGGCAGGGCAAGTGTAGCAGCCCATGCAGTTCCAATCATTGCATATGGTATGAATAATAAATATTTGTCGTGTACAAACAATGCTGCAATAAATCCGGCTGCACCAATCAATAAACTAATTGAATAAGCTAACTTTTGCGATTTAAACATTGGTATGACCCATGCCCATATAACTGCACCAACAGCTTGTACTGCAAATAAAATACCTACCCAGTTGCCTGCGTCCTGATATTCAGGTAGTTTGGCATGGCCGGCAAATGAGGTGTCAACTCCCCATACATTTTCGGCTATTGCACCATTAGTGTATGTCCACATAAATAAAAATGCTGTCCAAGCAAAGAATTGCACTAATCCGACAGTCCAGAAAACCTTAGGTGCTTTTTTCAGCAGTACAATAAAATTACTCTTTTCTTTTACGACATTAGTTTCTTCAATACCATGAAAACGAGCATATTCTTTCGGCGGCATTTCTTTGACTTTCCACATAGTGTATAAAACACATAAGATAAGGATAGCAGCACCTGCATAGAAAGAATAAATTACGGAATCAGGAACGACACCATCAGGAGCAATATTGGCTATTCCTATATAAGCAAAAAAGAAAGGGAAAAGGAAACCAATTATACTTCCCGCATTTACCAAAAAGCTTTGTACTGAATAAGCAAAAGTTTTCTGTTTTTCATTAACCATATCTCCCACCAGCATTTTAAAAGGCTGCATAGCCATATTGATAGTGGTATCGAGAAACATCAGAGCAATCAGTCCGAATAATAATGCACCCGCCACCGTAAAATTAAAACTGCCGGCATTGGGAAGCATTGCCATAACGATTACTGCACCTAAAGCACCGATAAACAGATATGGTATTCTGCGTCCAAGTGTCGGTATCCATGTCTTGTCACTCAACGAGCCAACTATCGGTTGAACAATAAGTCCCATTAAAGGAGGTAAAATCCAGAAAAAACTAAGGTTATGAGGGTCGGCTCCCAGAGTTGCGAAAATTCGGCTGATATTAGCACTTTGCAGTGCATAAGCTATCTGTACTCCGAAAAAGCCAAAACTGAGGTTCCAAATTTGCCAAAATGGTAATGAAGGTTTCTGAGTCATAATATGTTATGTTAAATTTAGAATTAGAATTATATAAATTATATGGTAAAGAATGGGATTTCTTATTTAAGCTATTAAGGTAATTTCCTTGTAGTTTCTCTCAACACCAAACTTGTTTTTACAAATTTGTTTTTTGATGTGCTGCGTGGCTCGTCTTTTACTCTTTCGAGTATTAATCTCATAGCTTCTTCTCCTACTTTTTGCGGATGTTGCTCAACTGTTGAGAGCATAGGGTCGGTATCTTGTGAAATATTTGAATTTGAAAAACCAAATATTGAAACCTCTTCAGGTACTTTCAACCCAAGTTGCTTTGTTGCCAATAAAATACCTGATGCCGTATTGTCATTCATAGCCATAAAAGCATCAGGTCGGTTTTTCGACTGCAATAAATCTATAGCTTCTCTATAACCAAGTTGCTTAGTGTCAGCTTCCCTGATAGTTGTACTGTCTACAGGCAAACCATATTTCATCATAGCGTCTATATAACCATTCTTTCTGTTTTTTGAAATTTCGAGATTCAAAGGAGCATGAAAAAATGCTACCCTCCTACAACCCGTCTGTATCATATGTTCTACTGCCGCAAACGTTCCGCTATAATCATCTACGACAACCTTTTCGGAATCTATACCTGTACATATCCTGTCGAAAAATACTACAGGAATATTATTGTCTATCAATTCTTGAAAATGATCATATATGGTTGTGGTTTTTGCCATTGAAACCAATACGCCGCAAACACGTGAGTTTATAAGTGCCTGAACATTTTTCTTTTCTTTTTCGTAATTTTCGTATGACTGACAAACAATTATGTGATAATCTTCTTCATCTGCAACTGTTTCCATACCTGATAATACGGAAGAGAAAAAATAATTTGCAATCTCAGGGATAATAACTCCAATGATATTAGAGCGTTGTAACCTTAAACTTAAAGCTAAGGTGTTGGGAACATACTTATGCTCTTTTGCATAGCTTTGTACTAATTTGATAGTCTCAGTGCTGATATCAGGATTGTTGTTTAACGCTCTTGATACAGTTGATGCCGATATATTTAATGCCTTAGCTATATCTTTTATGGTTAGATTTGGTTTTTTCATGACAAATTACCTCCAAGAGTCTTTCACAAGACGTAAAAGTTGATCGTTAAATTCAGTTTCAGCAATTAGCTGTTCTACAGTTAGATGCATCCTGTATCTCCAATAATGTTGTGATACTGCCGGAATATTTATACGCTCGTCAATAGGATTTGGGTAACGAAGTTCGTTGCTTATTGCCAACCAGTCTTGCAATGGAAATATAGTCAGCATAGCCGGTGAATAAAGATGTTTTTTTAATATCAACTCTGCTATTTCCGTCGAACATTCAATCGGAGCTTCTCCTTCTTTCCAAAGGATATCATTATAATAACGTTGAGTACTTGATCTGTTTTCTTCCCACCAACTGCGGATAGGCGACATATCATGTGTTGAAGTAGTGCACACTGATAGATATGGCAATTCAGCAAGGTTTTCGAAAAGCATATTATAAGATTTAGGCATTCGTTGGATTTCCAAACTTAATATCTGTAATACTTTCATAACATGTGGAACACAATCCGGAATCATTCCTAAATCTTCTCCACAAACTAACATCTTTGTTGATGCAATTAAAGGAGGTAGCTTCTGCATTGCCTGATTAGCCCAAAATTCATTATGCCTTTGATAAAAGAAATGATCATACAGTCGATTAAATGATTCTTTTTCAGCATCATTCAGGTATTTATACGAATATGTATGTTGAGCCGAAATACGAGGATGCAGCTTTTCAGGTTCTTTTTTATCTCTGACAAATAAAACTTCATTGCAAAGTGAATATAAGCCACTACTAATTCTGTCACTTTTATAGTCTGAGGTAGCTTCAAAAATTGCTTTTATTTTTTGTTGTGTATTGCAAAATTCTTTTAATTCAAAGCGTTGCCATGTAATTGGTTGTAGAAACCTTCCGATAACCTCATCCTTGTATTCACCAAAAATCTCATGTAAAAAGCTTTCATGAATAAATGGTTTTGTCATACGATAATCATCGAAAAGTAAACCCTCTCTTTCGATTTCACCTATACTAAAAGGAAGGGCGGGAGAGAAGTAACCAAGCAGTCCCTGTACAGAGTGAGACGGTATTTCCCAGATACGGAAGAAGCCCAATATATGGTCGATACGATATGCATCGAAATAGTCAGCCATCTTTTTAAATCGATTTTTCCACCATCTATAATCTTCTTTTGCAATAGCATTCCAATTATATGTCGGAAATCCCCAGTTCTGACCGTTAACTGAAAAATCATCAGGTGGTGCACCGGTTTGTACGTCAAGATTAAATAAATGCGGCTCTGTCCATGCTTCCACACTATCATGACTTATACCGATAGGAATATCCCCTTTAAGTATCAGTCCTTTGTCGTGTACATAATTTGCTGCATCTAAAAGCTGAATATGTAGCTGATACTGTGTGAAATATATTCGATTTATGCTGTCAGCTATAATATTATCTTCCTGAAAATATTTTTCGAGTTTCTTTTTATCGTATTTCTTAAATAACTTCCAATCGTTATAATTAGCTGTTTTATTTAAGTCGCGTAACACCGAAAAACAAGCATATGGAAATAACCAATATTCATTTTTCTGGAAGAAATCTTTAAACTCATCAGATTGTAATGTTGATTGTCCTATTTCGAAATATAGAGCATCGATAAAACTTTCTTTTAAACTGATAACAGCTTCATAATCAACTTTATCATATGAATTTAGCTTTGCTATCTTTGTACTGAAATGTTTTTGCATCGATTTGTTTTTCAGAGAATATGAACTCACTGCAAAGTAAAGAGGATGCAAAGCATATATAGAAATGGCATTGTAAGGATATGAATCTGTCCATTTTCGAGAAATGGTAGTGTCGTTAATCGGAAGAATCTGTATAACCTTTTGTCCGGTAGCAGCAGCCCAATCAGCTAATAATTTTATATCAGCAAAATCACCAACTCCGGCACTTTTTTCTGTACGGATAGAGAAAACAGGAATGGCTACGCCGGCAGCTTTCCAATTAATCCATTTATATGCATAGTCAATAGAGATTACATATAATTCCTTCTCTTCGGATATTTTTTTAACCGGATGTAATTCGCGATTGTGTCTTTCTTCCCAATGAATAATATCACCGGTAGAATTGTCAACTATAGCTAATTTATATTGTAAAGGCGATTTGATTTTATTTGCAGATAAGGTCAGAAGCCACTGACCATCACCTTTGTACTCGAAGCGAAGAGCATGATTAACATTCCAATTACCCAGAATATCAGACTCGCCACATAATACTAAGGACTGATTTTTCTGAACATACGGACAGTTAACTTTTATTAGAAAAGTGTTTTTATAGAGCTTTGGTTTCTCTGTAGAAACTGTGTGTGAGAAGAAAACATCAGTAAATGCAGAAGTATAAAGAAAGTTTTGTTGAGGATGGAAATCCCAAGAGTCCTTTAAAACTAATACTTTAGAGCCTGAGAATGAAGCTGTACGTTTGTTTCCCCTCTCAATTATATTGGATTTCTCATCTCTGACTATATAAAAATATTCGAATTCATTGATTGCATCATCAGTTTTAATATCTAACACCCAAAGAGCAGTATCAATGCAATTCATTGCATAAGCATTAGATTCATATCCCCCTCCCAGCTCCGGTATTGAGCCATAAACACAAACTGTCTGACCAAAATGAACCTTATGATTTAATTCAAATCTTATCTGCATAATACTATTAATTTAACGTTTTCAATAAATTAAATTAGTGATAATAAGGTATAAAACTCATATCTCACAATTTTTATCAAAAGTAGATGATAAATTAATTATGCCAAAATAATTTGAATAAAAGATTAATAAATATAATTGCAAACGATTGCATAAAAGTGTGAATCAGTATACATGAACACTTCCTTGTGCAGATGGTAGATAGTTTACGCCTATCCAAGTAATCAAAAGTAAGATAAATGATAGCGGTAATAGCCACAAAGCCAAACGTTCGTGTTTTTTATGTTGCAATCTAATGTGTATATAAGCTAAATATCCTAATGTAGTAATAAACGCCCATGTTTCTTTTGGGTCCCATTCCCAATAATGTCCCCATGCTTCTTTTGCCCACACAGCTCCCATCAACATTCCTAAGACTAAGAAACCAAAACCAACATACACTAAATTGTCGGTTAGTTCGAAAATAGCTTTATCTGAATTTTTACCTCTTCCTATAATTCTGAGTTGAATAATAGATGCGATAGTTGCTGCACCAAGCATGGCGTATGAAAGTATATATGAAACCACATGTGGCACAAACCACGGACTTTGCAATGCCGGCATCAGATTTTTAGAGTGAATTTCAGGCTTTAAAATATTTATCATTACAAAAACTACAGCTACAACTGATGAAAATGAAAGTAACCATGTGTATTTCCATCTTAAAAAAGCAATATATCCTACAAGAGCAAGGAAGAATGAGTACCACAGACGTGTTTCGCCCATAGTGCGCATAGGCGGTCTTTCGCTACTTATCCAAAAACCTATGATAAAGGCTGAAAAAATAGCAATACCTGCAAGCATGATAATATGTGATAAAGCTTTCAACTTAGATTTTCTGCTGTATATCAAACTGCCTGCTGTTAACCAACATGCAGAAGCTGGTAATGCAAACCATAAAAAACTATTCCAGTCAATCATATCAATTTTGCTTCAATTTGTTCTTTTGCTCATATTTTTTACGAATTGCCTTACCGTTCCAAATCATGGCAACAGTACCGATCGCAATAAGTAAAAAACCTAAATAGACACCGTTTTTCCAAGGGTCGTAAACTAACTCGAAACTACTGTAAGACGATAATCTTCCGGCGGCATTGTCGTATCCATACTGATATACCGACCAGCTACCGATTTGCAGCGGTTTGTTTACTTCGATTAAAGCTTCTGCTGTAGTACCATCCGGAGTGTAAATCACCACATCAGATACAAAGCGTTTTGGCTCCGTTTGAGTCATCACTATAGTAAAGTTTTCTTCAATCGGCAAAGTCATATATAACTGTGCTTGATTACCACCACATACCCAACCGGATTTTTGCTCACCTGTTTTCTTGTTTGTTGCAATTATACGAGCTGCGGGTGTTGCGCCTGGCATAGGCACTTCTTTATAGGTGCTATCGCTGCTTCGTACTGCCTGATGGATGTATTCTTCTAAATAAATATTCCATCCGAATAATAATCCATCACGACTTTTTGTGTCTATCTGATAATAATCGGCTTTGCCAACAGGCTGTGGTTCTCCGGTTTGCCTATCGATAACAGTCAGCTTAGGTGGATATTCTTCCATATCGAAATCGTTCAGTTGAATAGCTATGGGTAATTCCTTTACATTGCCTTCATGATCGTAAACACGCCATTCGGTACTCCCTTCGCTAACATGCATGATGTAACGCTCCATATCGGCATAGCCAAAACCGGTTGCTACAAATACCACCCACAAACCCAAGTGATTCATGTAGAAACCATAATCGCGAATATTGAAAACTCTAAGGCGGCGAGCAATCAGACTACCAAGTGAAAGAACGGTAGCGAAATACACTAATATAAAAGCCCATGAGTGTGTCATCTGGTCGAAGCCCAATCTGATAAACACATTATGTGTTTCGTGAGGAGTAAGTTGTGGGTTTTGTGGAGTCAAACCCATAATTATACAAAGTGCAAGTAAAGTCAATATAAGCGTAACGGAAAATGAAACCCCCGAAAACCATTGTACAAACTTGTTCTTGAAGAAAAAAGTACTAAGTGAGCATAGTAGTACTATGATACTCACGATAATCAGGTTTACCGGAGACGTCAGAAAATAAAAGTTAAAACTACCAATGGTCAGTTGCAGTAAAAATCCCACTATGACGATACCAATCACAATGGCAACACTCTCAGGATATCCCCATGGGTGCTGCCACATTGTATGTTTTGCTTTATCTCTATCCATGAAATTTCCTTAATTCATGGTGTATTTACCTTCTGCACGGGCTTTTTCGAGCCATGCAGGGATAGTAGTTTTAATCCATTGGTCTTTTTCAGAACGAAGTTTTTTCATATCTAAACCTATATATTCCTGTGCTTTAGATTTTGAAGAAATATCAGGCATAGTAAAATCAGTAACACCCAATGAAAACAATATTTTCTGTAATTCAAGTTGTGCCAGCATGCTTCTATCAAGACTGTGAGCTAAAATACGTTGCGTTTCAACGGGAGCATGAAAAGACGCACCGTGTGAAGCAACTGCAAAATCCCAACGCCATTGAGCTTGACGGATTAGTTTTAAAGCATCTTTCATTTTTGTCTCAACCACACCCTTATCCCAAGCTGTTTTAGCCATGATATGTGCTTTACTTAATTCTTGTTCAACTCTGTCGCGTATTTCCAAAGCCTTATCCTGATACTCATATACATAGTTACGAAGATTTTCCTCCGTATCACGATGACAGGTCTGGCATGTAGATGAAATGTTTTTCAACGGACTCATAATCTGATGGTTTGAATATTTTATTCCTCCTTCGGAAACATAAGGCATATGACAATCGGCACAGCTCAATCCACGCTTAGCATGTGTGCCAAGTAAGAATATCTCATAATCAGGATGTTGTGCTTTCAGCATTGGAGCGCGACTCAAAGAATGTGTCCAGTCGGCATACTCGGAATTGTCATAGTAAGCTTCCATAGCTTCCACTGTCATACCGCCATCCCATGGGAAAGTCAGGTATTTATCATCACCTTTGAAGTAATACTCGACATGACACTGAGCGCAAACAAGCGAACGCATTTCTTGGGGTGTAGCTTGAGTAATATCTCTGCCTTGTCGCTGGAATGCTTCTATCAATCCGGGACGTGTGATAGTGAGATGCATAGTTTTTGGGTCGTGGCAATCAGCACATCCTATAGGATTTACGATTTCAGCACCAAACTCGCTCCATGGCTGTTTGTAGAATTCGGTTATACCAACTTCGTGCATCATACGGGGGACATCCGGACTTTTACATGTCCAGCATGTTGCAGGCTGCATGTCGTTAGTACCGTCGCCGGGAGTACCTGTACGCAAAGTGTGCGATACATCTTCGATAGCATGCATATGACCGCGAGGAGCGGAATAATCGCGAGCAAAAGCATAACCTGCCCAAAGCACCACCATTTCGGGGCGACCTTCAAGCACATCTTCAGGCATATTGCCTAAATGCTTGCTCTTAAAATTCATCTCTTTAGTTTTCAGCCATGTGTTGTATTCACGAGGATAATTGATTCCCCATTCATCACTTTTAGGATTGATACCTGTAATCTCAATTACTTTGTTGGCATGTAAAGTAGCAATTTCAGCCCTTCGTTCGGTAATCGAAGCAGCTAGAAGTCCGAGCAAAAACACAGCAACCATCACTACAGTGAAAATAACCCAACCTATTACAGGCTTTTGTCTGATTGAATCTGCTAATTTATTAAACATAATTATTTATTGTTTTAGTTATCTGAAATATTCATTCATTGTTACATTTGTCAATAGTCAATAGTCAATAGTCAATGGTGATTAGTGATTGGTGTGTCATGGATGAGGACATGTCACGACATGTCCTTACATAAATCCTCACATTGGCATATTTGCACATTAGTACATTCACTCCCCCATTGCCTTTTTCAGCCATTCCGGCACCGGCGATTTTGGTAGCGGCACAATAGCGTTTGGCGATGATGCTATATTACTGACAACAGTATGTGGCACATTACGATGACAATCCCAACAAGCTTTTCCCTCACCGTCTCGTGCCTGAGTATATGTTATCATACCTGTTTTTACAAAATCCTGATTTAATTGAGTGTGACAACGAATACAATTATCCATTATCACATTATTGCTTGGCTCACGAGGTCGAATAACCTGTGGTTCACCCTTTATAGTAAATACAGCAGAATGATAAAGTCCGTCCATTGCCTTAAAAGCATAGCCTTTTAAAATATTATCCTGAGGTACATGACAATCATTGCAGGTAGTCCACTGATGATGCGAGCTATGCATCCACGACTGATAATACGGCGTCATTATGTGGCAGTTAATACATGCAGATGGGTCGTCCGACAGATAAGAATGTGCACGCGACATATAAATGGTATAAGCACCCAATCCCACTGCAATTCCGGCAACAACAAATAGAGGCACAACAAAAACACGAGGAAGTCTTGATAGAAATGATTTCATTGGCTTGTAGACTTGTTAATAATGAGGCAAAGATACATTTTTATTCTTTAGGTTCATCCATGCGCCCAATAAACAATATAACCCCGGTACTTTTCTCTCTGATTATATATAAAAACGGACGATCTGCAAAAAAGCGAACAGGCTCAATCTTTTTTGCACGACTTCCAGCACCTACTATAGTAATAGCTGTTGCTGCTGCAGCTTCAGTGCCCTCTTCATTTACCTCCACAAATGTTTTTTGTATAATGTCGGATACCCACAAGTTATCATTGGAAATATTTTTAAAACCTCCTTTAAATATACTACTCATTCCTAAATCCATTATTGGTTGGGTAAGTGAGAAATCACATTCTGTCTTAAAGCGTGGTAGCTTCAGCCACACTTGTTTCCAACGCATGCCTTGCACTGCATCATACAATTTTTTATTATCTAAATAGCTAATAAGCTGATTGATATCCTTATTTTGTTGAGGTAAGATGACTATCATGCTAAATGCTCGGTTTCCATAATCCATTTCAACGCACTGCAAATGCTCATCACTGAAATGCTTTAAAGAAGAAGTCTTTTCCATCAAATTTACTTTTATCTTTTGTCCGTTGGTTTTTGTGAAATTGTCCAACTTTGTCTTTTCCCTATCAAATTTTATGTCTGCCTGCCATTGACCTTTGAAATATAGAGCATTAACTAAATACATCATCATATCATTAGGTATTGTGTTGCCGATAAGATTTTGTATTCTATTATTCGTCTTTTCGGCACACCAATTATTTATAATGTTGGCAGATTGGGAATCATTAAAGTTAAGCGCCTGTATATTTGCATCAAAGTATCCTTTCCCAATCTCAATAAATTGTTTTTTTACTGAAAAATTATTGCGATACCAGATAGAATTAGCAACGGCAATATCCGTAGTTGGATCAACTGTCAATAAAGCTTGTGATATTTTTTGATAATATTCATTCATCTCAGTTGCAGAGAAATCTTGTATGCCAAGGGCTCTAACAATCTCATTTCTGGTGTTTCCTGAAGCACCATTATAAAGCATTCCCATAGCCATATCAAGGCTCAGTGGAGAGAAAAATGTGTTATGACCTTCCCGTTTTGAAACTTCCTTAAACATTTTAAATGCAAAACTATTGTCTGCTTCCACTATTTCATTTTGTTTTTCTGTTAGTTCAATTGCTTTCGCCCTTTGAAGTCCTTGAGAGAGTTGATCTATCATCGTAACATTCATTGTTTCTTGCTGATTAACAGCAATCTCTTGGGCTATATGACCAATGTATGCAAACCGTAGGACTGTATTTTCCGGGACTTTTATTGAATACTTCCCTTCTGAATTTGATACTGTGCCTGTGTTTGCCCCTTTTACAATGATTGATACCCCAACTAACGGCTCACCCAAATTGTTAGTCACAATACCTGATACTGTTTGTGTAACAGATTCATCTTGTGCTTGTAAGTCAGTGGTAGTTGTACAAATTATAACTAATGCAACAATAAAAGATGCAATTAAATAATTGAACTTATACATAAGATTTTAATTTAGGAAATTAATACTATTTTGTGTTTCTACTATTTCTTTGCAAATATTTACTTTCGTAACAATAAGTCTATTAGTTTATGAAGCTAATTATAGTGTTACTTAGAAAATAAGGTGTTTAATATATGGGACTTATTAAAGATACAAATATATAAACAATTTTTATATAAACAATTTATCTAATGTTTTATCCCTAAATCCACTTCTTTATTATCTTTGTAAAATAAAACTTTTATATACCCAATTTGTTTAATCATTAATAGTAAATTAAAATATATGCAACCAATAGCAATAGTTTATGGCTCTACAACTTCTAACGCTAAAAATATATCTGAAAGAATAGCTGCGAAAATCACTGAGACTGATGTGGTTTTATTTGATGTGGCTGATATGAATGTTGAGAGTTTGAAGGATTTTTCTAATATAATTATGGGATCATCAACATGGGGAATTGGGGATTTGCCTGATGATTGGGATGGTTTTCTACCTAAATTAAAGCGTTTCGATTTGTCGGGTAAAACAATCGCTCTATTTGCTCTCGGAGATTCTTATTCTTATTCTGATTCTTTTGTCGATAGTATGGGAATTATCTATGAGGCAATTAAAGACAAAGGATGTAATATCATCGGTAGTGTTTCAACCGAAGGCTATAATTATGATATGTCGACTGCCGAAATTGATGGCGTGTTTGTGGGACTTGCCCTCGACGAGGATAATGAATACGACCTGTCTGACGAGAGGATTGACAATTGGCTTGCTCAAATCAAGCCTGAACTACAATAGTTTAATTGAATTATTTTATTTCTAAATAAATATCTTTCTCGATTGCTAATTTTCTCATATTGAGCAAAGCATAGCGCATTCTGCCTAATGCAGTGTTGATGCTTACTTCTGTCTTTTCAGCTATTTCTTTGAAACTTAAATCTTCAAAGAATCGCATACGCACTACCTCTCTTTGTAATGGAGGCAAGAAATCTACCATTTTTACAACATCTAACAGCACTTGCTCGTTTGAAAGGATGTCTTCTATACTCAAATCTGTAATTTTAGAGTTATTGCTGATTATGTCAAATTCATAATCGTCTGATGAAAACGTATTCTCGTTCTTTTCTTTTCTGAAATGATCGATAATTAGATTATGGGCAATACGGGTTATCCAGCCAATAAATTTGCCTGTTTCTACATAACGACCTTGCTGAATACTCATTATTGCTTTAACAAAGGTATCCTGAAATATATCTTCCGTGAGTTCTTTGTCACGTATAATCTTGAAAATATAGAAATATACTTTTGACTTGTGACGGTTTAATAGAACTTCAAATGCCTCATTATTTCCTTCCTCATATAACTTAACTAACATTTCGTCAGCTACTTGATTCAGTGTTTTCATTACTGCTTAATTTTGGATTATAAGCGTAATTTTATTCAATAGGCAATTGTTTTTAATGTTTTTACAAAATTGTTTGGGCTGCAAATATATGGATTTGTTTTTACATTACAAAAAAAATCTATTAAAAAACGTTAATGTAGATTCAGTTTACTCCACATATAATACTAATCCTTTTAAATATTCACCTTCAGGATGATAGATATTTATAGGGTGATCTGCCGGTTGAGTCAGTTGATGAAGTATTCTTACGTTTCGTCCGGTTTCTGCTGCTGCACTAAAAACTGCTAAGCGAAACTGTTCTTTTGTTATAACTTGCGAACATGAGAAAGTAAAAATAATTCCTCCTGGCTTAACTTGTTCTATCCCTTTAGCATTTAATCGTTTATAACCTTTCAATGCATTCCTCACTGCATCTCGGTGCTTCGCAAATGCAGGCGGATCGAGTATAATAAGGTCGTATTCGCTCTTGTTGGCATTTAGAAATCTGAAAGCGTCATCAACAAAAGAAGTATGACGATTATCATGTGGAAAATTCAACGCTATATTCTTGTCGGTTAGCTCAATAGCTTTAGCTGAACTGTCAACTGAATGGACTTCCGAAGCGTCGCCCCTTAATGCATAAGCTGAAAAGCCTCCAGTATAGCAAAACATATTCAGAACTTTTTTATCTTTTGCGTATGCCTCAAGTAGTACACGGTTCTCTCGCTGGTCTATAAAAAAGCCTGTTTTCTGACCTCTTAACCAATCGATATGAAATTTTATTCCATTCTCAATAGTATGGTGTTCTGTGATTTTTTCTCCTACTAAAAATGTATTCTCCGGCTCTATATCTGCTTTAAGCGGCAGGGTGTTATCTGATTTGTAGTAAACGTTCTCAATTTCAGGTATGCTTTTCACTATTACTTCTGCAATTGTTTGACGTGCAAAATGCATCCCGACTGAATGTGCTTGTAAAACTGCTGTATCTCCGTATACATCAACTATTAATCCCGGTAAACTGTCTCCTTCTCCATGAACTAATCTATAGGTGTTATTATTATTGCTGATAAGTCCCAATGCAACCCTTACCCTATATGCTTTATCGATTTTTTCTTGCCAAAAAACTTCGTCGATGTTTACCTCTGTAAATGATAAAATCCTGACAGCTATACTGCCTATCTGATAATGTCCAATCCCCAAAAATCTTTTGTCTGAAGCATAGACGGATACAACATCTCCCTCTGTGATTTTTCCTTCTATATATTGTATAGCTCCCGAAAATACCCAAGGATGAAATCGCAACAAGCTTTCTTCTTTTTTGGGTTTTAAATGTACTTTTATCATAAATCGTGACTTTTTATGTCATTTGCAATGCTTTGCTCTATAGCTTCAATTTCTTTTTTCGTTAGCTTCTTTTCTTGCATTAATCGGTTGTATATCAACAAAGTACTCCATGCATCAGTAGCTGCATAAATTTGCTGATGTTCTGTTAAAGTGTCGTTCTCCCAATTTGTTAAACGCTGACTCTTTGATATTCTTTTCTCGAATAAAATAGCATATATTTTCTGCAAGCTAAGTTCGAATATCCCATAACTTTTTACTATAGATTGCAAGTCGATAATATTTTCCGGATTGAATCTGTAATGTTTGTTTAAACCATTTAAGTCATCTTTAAGAGCCAATCCGATTTTTTTAATCTTTTTGTCAGATAAAAAATCAACTAATTCTTCAGGAAATGGAATTTTATTTAATCTGAACAACATGCAATGATCCTCAGTGGCGATTTGCAGTAGTGCTATTTTGTTAATTGTACCTTTACGGAATGATGGTTTTGTCTCAGTGTCGATACCTACTACTGTCTGTTTTTGAAGGATATTCATCGCTTCTGTTACTTTTTCCTGACTATCTACAATAGTAATTTTGCCATTGAAAGCTTCTAAAGGTAAATTATTTATTTCTTCTTTGTTTATAATGGGTTTCAACATAAGTATTAGCACTAAAAATCATCGTCTCGTAAAAAATCTATATAATCATTTCTATCAATATCTTTGTGATAAGGAGCTGATTCATCTTCACTGTCTTCGTCCTGATTTGAATATTTGATATTGTGCATTGCCCGTAAAGCGTTTAGAAGTTTTTGTCCCCAATGTTCTCCGAATGCTTCAAGACATGTTGCAATTGCATCATTCATTATTTCTGTCTCACCTAATTGATAGTTTGCTGCTAAGTCCTTCAATTCTTGATATATATCTGCCATATTTTCAGAAATGAAAGCTGCAATAGGAGTGTCGCTAAATGCCATATCAGGATGAAAAGTTTCTAAATATGTGTCCTTATCTCCTAATAATACTTCTATCTGACTTTTGATATAATTATAATCTTCTTCGGTAACAAACCTCTCAGTCTCATCATCATAACTACGTTCCGGAATTTCTAACATTGAAGTTTTCAAGTATAATAATGAAAGGATATTTACACCTTTTTCAACAAATTCCTTACGTGACAACTCCATTGATTTTTCTAAAAACAGACATGTTTCTGCAACTACAGTCATAAATTCAATAGTAGCAGGTGAGTATACAAAATGGTTTGGAAGTCCTTCTAATTTCATCGATTTTTTACTTTAGTTTGCAAATTTAAAAAAATATATGGGTGTGATGAAAATATTTGTATAGAAAAAACTTTTTTATGAAATGTTTTGTTATATTTGTAGCAAGTTTAACCTCTAAATACCAAATGATATGAACGATAAAATTATTAAATTAAAAAGTTACGAGAGGATGGAGGAGGCTATGCTTGATCAATCAGTATTATCAAGAAATAACATCTCCAGTTCCATCTCCAATGCTATGATTGCTGAGATTCTACCTATGTTACCGGAACAGGATTTTGGCATTGTTGTTAATGTTTTTGAAAAAGATTTTGAAAAAGCCTGGGAAATTCTGAAAGAATATCATCAATTTGATGAATGATCTTTAAAAAGTCTAAATCAACCCAGTATTTCTTTTAATGGTTTCATAACAAAGTCCCGTTCCTTCATCAGAGGGTGCGGGACTTTCAATTCGGGTAAATCTATCACCAAATTTTCGTAAAGTAATATATCAATGTCTATAATTCTGTCTGTATATTCGCCATTTGAGGTTTTAGCATCTCTTCCCATATCAATTTCTATCCGTTGCAATTGATAAAGTAGTTCTAAAGGCTCTAAATCTGTTTCAATCATAATTGCAACATTAATAAAGTCATTTTTCGATTCAAATCCCCAAGGCAATGATTCAAAATAGCCGGATTTACGTTTTACCGCACCAAGTAATTCGTCAATTTTACGAATTGCGTAATCGATATTTCCTTTCTTATCTTCAATATTACTGCCTAATCCTAAATATACTTTCATGAATATATGCCTGTGTATCAGATAATTTATATTTCACTTAATTCGAGCCAACGCATTGTTTTTACATCAATTATTTCTATCAATTCTGAAAAACGTTTAGACATTGTCGTTATTTCTTCGTTATTTAATTGTCCCGATGATAATGCTTCTTCAATTGCAGCCTTTTCTTTCTCTAAATCAGGTATTTCTCGTTCTAAACTTTCAAATTCTTGTTTCTCCTTGAAACTCATTTTACGTTTAGCAGTATTTTCTATGTTTTTATTGCTTTGTACGTTTTGCCCTGTTTGTTTATCGTCTTTTGTTATTTTACTTGCTTTTTCATTATCAGATATGAGCGTTTCGTTTATTTCTTCCCATTCTCTATAATCAGAATAGTTGCCCGGAAAATCTTTTATTTCTACGTTGCCTTTAAAAACTAAAAGATGATCTACAACTTTATCCATGAAATATCGATCGTGGCTAACTACAATAACACATCCTTTAAAAGATTGAAGATAGTCTTCTAATATATTTAATGTTACTATATCGAGATCGTTGGTTGGTTCGTCCAATACTAAAAAGTTTGGATTTCTCATTAAGACGGTACATAGGTGCAAACGTCTTTTTTCACCTCCACTGAGTTTATATACGTAATTATACTGAGTTTCAGGTGTAAACAGGAAGTGCTGAAGAAATTGTGAAGCCGACATTTTTTTGCCATTTCCAAGATTTACTTCTTCTGCAATATCTCGGACTACATCAATAACCTTCATTTGCTCATCGAATTGGAGACCATCCTGACTGTAATAACCGAATACTACAGTTTCACCTATATCAAATGAACCGCTATCGGGCTTTACTTCCCCTAAAAGCATTTTCAGAAAAGTAGTCTTGCCGGTGCCATTTTTACCGATAATACCCATTTTTTCATATCGAGCAAAGTTATAATAGAATTGATCAAGTATCTTAAAATCGCCATATGATTTGGATATATACTTAGCTTCGAATATTTTAGAGCCTAAATACGAGGCTTTTACATCTAACTGAACTTTGTCTTGGTTAATTTTTTGTTTGGCTCTTTCCTCTATATCATAAAATCTATCGATTCTTGACTTAGACTTTGTGGCACGTGCCTGAGGTTGCCGTCTCATCCAGTCTAATTCTTTGCGATATAGATTGTTAGCTCTTTCTGTTTCAGTATTGAACGTATCTATACGCTCTTGCCTTTTTTCTAAATAATAACTGTAATTACCTGAATATTGGAATAGTTGTTTTTGGTCTAATTCAAGGATATCTGTGCATACTCTATCAAGAAAATATCTGTCGTGCGTAACCATCAAAAGTGACATTGAAGATCGTTTAAGAAAATCTTCAAGCCATTCAACCATTTCTAAATCTAAATGATTGGTTGGCTCATCTAATATTAATAAATCAGGTTCACCGATAAGCACATTAGCTAATGCAACTCGCTTTAGCTGTCCGCCGGATAATTCTTCAATCTTTTGTTCAAAATCTGTAATCTTAAGTTTGCCAAGCACTTGTTTTATCCTTGCCTCATAATCCCAAGCATTCAGCATGTCCATTTTATTCATGATTTCAGGAAGCTTGTCATGATTGTCGGATAACATACAATGCTCATATTCAGCTATTGTCTTAACGGTTTCATTATCAGACTGCAAACATGCATCTATAACAGAAATTCCGGTTGGAAATGTAGGTGATTGATGCAAATATGCTACTCGTAAATCTCTACGGAATGTAATGTTTCCTGAATCATAATCTTCTATTCCTGCAATTATATTGAGTAAAGTTGTCTTACCTGTACCATTTTTTGCGATTAACGCAACCCGCTGTTTATCAGATATACCGAAAGAAATATCACTGAATAACAGCAAGTCACCAAATGATTTGGTAAGTTTTTCTATTTGAAGATAACTAATCATCTAATTTTAAATTTAATTGCAAAGGTAAGTTTTTTTAAGCAGTTGATGAATTTAGAATGATTACAAATTATCAAAAATGAAGTAAAACAAGCAGTTTTTTTGAATAGTTCAAATAGAAAAAACTTATCTTTGTCGGAACGAAAAAGCTGTTAAATTTGCTTACCATCTTGATACTGAAAATAATTTTTAATAACTCTAAAACAATAAAAATGGCATCATTAAAAGGAACACAGACAGAAAAAAATCTATTAATTGCATTTGCAGGTGAGAGTCAGGCTCGTATGCGTTATACGATGTTTGCAAGCACGGCAAAAAAAGAAGGTTACGAACAAATTGCAGGAGTGTTTTTAGAAACTGCAGAACAAGAAAAGGAACATGCTAAGCGTTTCTTTAAATTTTTAGAAGGTGGTATGGTTGAAATCAATGCTTCGTATCCGGCAGGTGTTGTTGGTACAACTGCTGAAAATCTTTTGGCAGCAGCTATGGGAGAACACGAAGAATGGTCGAAAGACTATCCTATGTTTGCCGATATTGCTGAACAGGAAGGTTTTAAAGCTATCGCAATTGCTTTCAGAAAAATTGCTGAGGTAGAAGCGGAACACGAAAGACGTTACCGTCAGTTGCTTACACGTGTTGAAGATGGTAAATACTTCGAACGCGAAGAAGAAATCGAATGGCAATGTCGCAACTGCGGATATGTTCATACAGGAAAAAATGCACCGAAAGCTTGTCCGGCTTGCTTACATGCTCAATCTTATTTTGAAGAAAAGAAGGATAATTATTAATTAATATTGTCCGCAAAGTAAATCTTTCTTGTATTCAGGTCAAGTATGCACTGAAAAGAAAAATTTCACAGAGTATCACATAGGAAACACAGAGTACCACAGTGTAATATTATAAAACACTGTGGTACTCTGTGTGATACATTGTGTAACACTGTGTAACTAAAAAATCCGTATCAATCAGCGTCATCAGCGCACCATCTCCCTTTCTCTCCATTGCATAGGACTATAATTAGTTGCTTGTACGAATGCCCTGCAGAACACTGATGGCGAACTGAAACCTGATAAATTGGCAATAGACGAGATATTCAAATCGTAGCGTGTCAACAGTAAATGCTTGCTTTCCGCAATGCGGTAGCGCATCACAAATTGATAGAAACTTTCGCTATAACCTTCGTTAAATAAGCGTGAAAGATAACTGCGATTCAACGGAAGTATTTCCATTGCATCTAATAGCTTAAAATCCTTGCGAATGTATGGCTTCTCTGTTTGCATCCATTGTTCTAACTTATTCATGTATTCCGGTAATTTCTCGGTAAACATGCATTTTGCATTCGGACTATTTTCTACCACTGATATACCCGCCTTTGCGACCTTTTCCCAACATTCTTCCTCAATCTCCGCTATCTCTCTCGCTTCCGTTTCGTCCATACCGGCTCTAAAATATCCTTTTGGGTAAGGATTTTCTTGAAATAGGACACGATAGAAGCCATATAGGAAAAAGACGAGAAAAATAATGTTGTGCATAAGCACGCTACGTACGTTATCGCTCAATACTACCACCAAGCAGGAAAACGTAATTATAAAATTGCTGAAAATATAGTCTTCCAACCATTTTATATCTATGTCTTCCATCGAAGCGTAATTGTCTTCGCACCATTTTTTATAATTGTTGCGGGATCGGAGCATAACCACCAACCCAAAAACAGGATAAGTAAGGATGAGCAGGGGAATCCATACGCTGAAATTCCAAAACTCACGACTCAGGGCTGTCAGTCCTTCGACTACGGGCATGGGTACATTCTGTATTTTTACCATGAGAAGATAGATACACGGAATAACGATAGTGGGCAGAAACAAAAATATCGCCCTTCGTAGCGTAAGCCACCCCGGACGAAAAGCTTCGATAGGATACAATAGAAATATGTAGGCATACACGCTTCCGTAAACAAGCATGGGCATAGATAGAAATTTATACTCCACCATGCCGGCATATCCAGACGTAAATCCTCTGATAACGGAAAGCAGATTGGTAAGACCGCACAAAAACATCGCAAAAGTAAACAGTGTGCGCGCCCGTCCTCCGTTTTTTCGTGTTATCAGAATAAACGAGCCGCCCAGACAAAGTATACTCAGCATCGCAATTATTACCTTACGGATTTCTCTGAACAACTCCACAGGTATCTGCATTAAGAAATAATGTCCAGTAACAACAAGAATTAAAATTAGGCTGTAAATAATAATCCGTTGATAATCAGATACAAATGCTGTCCATGTTTTTATTGGAAAAGATGTATGCTGCATGTCTGTTTGCGTGTCTATATTTTTAGAATTGCAAAGATAATAATAGGTTTTAAAGTATGATTGAATTTACCGTGAAATATGAAATAAAAATATATGTTTTTTTTACCTAAAGCACATATCTTTTTTACGTGCTGCAAATGGTGTATGAGTAGACAGATTTGGGAATTATATACTTTTGTGACTGAAAATGTATGGAACATTATAAAGTCATTATAAACTCAACTAAAAATGAAACAGAAAATGCTGAATCGAAAATTTCTGGGACTGCTTTTCTTCCTGTCTATGGGAGTTATAAGTCAATCTTACGCTCAATATGCGAATTATCTGTATGTGTATGCACCCGGTGGCTCAACGCAATCTTTAGCGTTGGACAATATCCAAAAAATCACCTTTACGAGCGATGAATTACAAGTGCACTCCGCTACCGAAGGTGTTACAACTGTAGGATATGACAACATTGCCAAACTAAGTTTTACACAGCCTCCAAGTAGTGTTGAGTCGCCTTCTCATAAAACCGTCAAGGTTTATTGGGAAGCATTTACGGATAATGTAGTGGTGAAAAGTGCTACTTCAGTATCAACAGTTAATATATTCGATATGCGAGGTGTACTGTTACAGTGCGTACAGCCTCAATCACCCGAAGCTATAATACCAATGTCTGCTTTTCCTATCGGCATATATCTATTGCAAGTGGGCAACGAAGAAGGTGTAAGTATTCATAAGATTTTAAAACAATAAAAATATCATTGTAATGAAAAAGATTTTTCAAATAGTATTTTCGATTCTGTTCCTTTTGATGGGAACTGTTGTTTTTGCTCAGACTAATAATATGCAAGTGCATAGTGGCGGGCAGATTATTTTCTCACGAAACGTTTTGGAAATGGACAGTATCACATTTAGTGCTACCACAAACACTACCCCCGAAACTGAAATGGCAAAATACGAAACTAAGGTTGACGTATATATGATTGAAGCTTCGATGGGCAGTGATTACACGGCAGAAGTGCTGCGTCTTAAAGCGGGTAGTCGGATTGACAATAGCATTACAGTTAAAATAGTGGCGGCAGGTGCCCATTTCTCTAAAAGTGAAGACGGTTCAACCCTCACGGTAAGAGCCGTTCCCATCGGCAATAGCGCGTCAGATAAAGTAATTGTAGAATTTTCGAAAGGCGGTATGAGCACACGCCTCGAAATTGCGGTGAAAATCTACAAATCGAGCGAACTGAAACCCAACCAGACATTCCTCCTCTATGGTTACGATGTCATCAACAGTTCGTACATCAACCGAGATGAAGTTAGGCTCAGCGCTCCTATCATCGACCTGAACGAGGCGAATCCCTCCGCGCTCATCATACAGGCGGAAGCATCCAAGAGCACGTGGGACAAATCCGTATCGAGTAGCGTGAGCGAGGTGTATAAGTCACTGTCGGGCGGAGCAAGCGTAGGTGCGAGTGTGGGACTGTTTTCAGCAAAGGTAAGTACAGAATTTTCGGTATCCAACGGCTCGAAAAAGACCAATTTCTTTGCTAAAGCTCGTGGCGTGCATCAAAGCAAAGAGGAGTGGCTACGAAACGCCGATCCTGCTTTCCTCAAAGACTTCTTTACCGAGGCTTTCAAATCCGATATTATTACTCTTTCGGCAGAACAGATAATTGCCAAATATGGAACACACCTTATCAAACGCTGCTACTGGGGTGGTACTGCCGAGTTTAACTATTCCTATTCCGGCACGGAACTCACAAGTGCCAATTCGGTAAGCGTGGCGGTTGAGGCGAGCTACGGCGCCGTATCTGGTAGCGCAAATATGTCGCGCGAGCAAGAGCGCAGGGAGTTGAACGACAACTCGAAGTTTTATGCCAAAACGGTGGGCGGTGCAAATACGAGCATTATGGGTATCGACGATTTTGGAGTAAAATATGAAGCGTGGGTAGAGTCTATAAAAGCTCAACCCGATATTTGCGCTATCGGCAATTTCAATGACTGTTTCATCCCTATCTGGGAGCTTGTAGGACAGATAAGCGCGGACAAAGCCACGGCAGTAAAAGCTGAATTCGAGAAACAACTGGCAGAGTGCGGAAGTAAACTTGCGAGCTTTGTTTACGACTATGTAGTACCCGAAAAAACAGCCTTGCAAACAGTTTTTGATGACGAGAAAAAAATAACAGACAAGGGAGTACTTTCCAATCCTTATGATGTCGTTTATTTTTCCGATTTTGGTATTGATATAGAAGAAGCTAAAAAGCAGGGATATACATCGATTACTTTTTATGTAAGGTTAGATGTAAAAGAAGTCGATGACGGGTATCAACACATTTATCTATACTCCTCGCCGGTCGCTAATGCAACATATCAATGTGGTACTTATGAGTTTGAACATGGTGTTAGCAGCAAAAATACAAGTTGGGGAATTCATGAATTTACCTTTGCAAAGATAGATATTAACCGATTTACGGAAAACGTGTTTGTTATCCGCTATGATGCGAGCGGTAAAAATGATGATGATTGGATGAGGGGAACAGGACAAGTGCAAATCATGCTTCATAAGCCAGAAGTACTTGAATAGTGATAAATAGTTTGTGTAATGACTTTCCTGAAGTTTTTTTGAACTTTGGGAAAGTTTCATGTAGTATGCAAAAAAGTATGAATCAATTATAATTAATAACAGCGGATGCCGAAAAGCTTAAAGAGTAGGCAAAAATAATTAAGAAATTATATCATGACTAAAAAAATCTTTTTTACGCTTATTCTTGTTTTTACATGTAGCGTATTTGTTAGTGTTAATGCAAAAGACATCTTCTCAAAAGGTGACCAAGCCGTTGGTATAGGTATCGGTATAGGTAGCTACTATGGCGGTGACGGATATTCAAGCGGTATTCCACCTATTTCGGTATCTTACGAAAGAGGGATTGTTGAAGGATTATTAAACGGAAAAGGCTCAATAGGCGTGGGTGGTTATGCTGCATATACATCCAATAAATGGGAAGATAGTTACTTTAATGGTACTACAGACGTAACTTATGGATGGAAGTACAACTACATTGTTCTCGGTGCGCGTGGTGCTTTCCATTATCAATTTGTGGATAAATTAGATACATATACAGGATTGATGCTGGGTTACAATATCGTGTCAAGCAAGTCTATAGGAAATACTATTGCTATGGGAACAACTGCTAATGCAAGCGGTTTTGGCTTTTCAGCTTTTATCGGTGGACGTTATCATTTCTCTCCAAAATATGCGGCTTATGCTGAAGTCGGTTATGGCATTTCCGCTCTCGAAATAGGACTTTCGATCAGACTATAAACTAATATTAAAAAGAGGATGTCCATTTTTCTATTTTTTGGTACAATCTTTAATGATTGTTTGTTAAATAGACATCCTCTTTTTCAGTAAGGTGAGAGATAAATCTTAATACATCAGTTTATCTCCTAATTCCGTCAAAGATAAATTCAATTATGCTGTTTTTGTTCTCTTCAAACGCTTTTGTTAAGTTTTTCCGGATATACGGTACTTCCAAGCCTTTAATCGCATGAAAAATTACTACGGCAGATAATTCTAAGTTCATATTTCTGAATATTCTTTTTTGAACACCTTGTTTAAGAATATTATAAATCAGTTTTATTTCAGCCATATCTATCTTTCTTCTTGCACGCTCAACTTCATAAATGTCTCTGAAAAAATCCGAACTTAAAGAACCATTTCGATTTACTATATATTTAATAGCATCAAGATGAGTAATTGCGTGTAAACGAAGTTTCTCATCGGGAGAAATGTCTTCAGCCGATACTTTATTAAGTTCATTCAATAAATATTCAAGCTCTTTGTCGATTACCGCCCTGAAAATTTCTTCTTTATTGTTGAAATAGGTGTAAAGTGTTCGTCTCCCTTTTTTAGATGCTTCGGCAATATCATTCATTGTGACATTACGTTTACCATTAGCAGCAAATAACTCACGTGCTACCTCAATAAGCATCTTTTTTGTTTTGGAGACTTTCTTTGTCATATTAGAACTGTTTAAGATGTGCAAATATAACAAAATTGCTCAAAATAAATGTTTTTGTGTAATAATTTTTGAGTAAAGCAACTAAATTAATTTATTCATCTGTGCTCCTAAAACATTTTTAGCTGTTTTATATCCTAAATCGAATATTTCCATCACCTTTCCTGTTTCAAATAAATCAAAATCATAAATATTTTCAGGTTCGATGATGATATCACATACTTTTAAATCGGCTAAAGTGTTTGCTCTAAACATATAATGATATGTGCGATATGCTACATCTATTATACTCGGATTAAAATCTCGTGATAATAAGGGTCCGACATTTACTCCAATAACTAAATCACAATCGTTTTTAATCGTTGTTACAGGAAAGTTTTTTAATAACCCTCCATCTACATAATGATTATTCTTGATTTTTTGAGGTACAAACAAAACCGGTATACTGCATGACGCTATGATTGGTTTAAGTAAACTACCTTCTGAAAATGTTTCAGGTATTCCTGTGTCGAAATTTGATGCAACTATTTTGAGTGGTATGTTTAAATCTTCAAAGTTTTTAGCTCTCAGTTTTTTACCGAGAAACCTGCCAAAAGGGGCAATGCTGAAAAAGCCTCCCGCAGGAACATCCAATTTTGTCATTCGTCTGAAACGAATATCTTCAAACATCTTAGCAATTTCAATGGGCTTGTAACCATCGGCATACAAAGCTCCTACAATTGAACCTGCACTCACTCCGGAAATTATAACAGGCTGGATATTGAACTCCTCCATCGCCAATAACGCTCCTGCATGTGATATTCCGCGAATGCCTCCACCACTGAGTGCTAAACCAATTCTCTTTGCCATAGTTTTTGAAATTTATTATATAGAATATCTTGAAAATTTTTCCATAACACCTTCGTAGTAAGTCTTTGATATTGGTATATCAGGAACATTCGGTACATCAAGCTCTAAAAAGATACCATTCTTTGTCTTTTTGAAGACTTTTACTTTATCTAAATTAATGATATATGAACGATGGCATCTTACTAATGGCGTTTCTTTTGTCAAATTTTCCTCAATCCATTTTAAGGAATTTCTTATCAAAAAAGATGTATTTTTCTCTTTATTGATGTAATGTATTGTGGCATAATTATCAGCAGAATCGATATAGAGAAGATTGTCTATCATTAAAGAAATTTTCAGTTCTCCTTTTTCATCAGTAAAGCCTATTAATCCTTTTTTAGGAGCAGTGTTTGAGCTTGTATCTGAAGCTCGTTCATTAAGAAGTCTGTTTTTTTCTTTCCAAGAAAAGTATAAAAAAGATATGGAATATGGAAGTAGCAACACCAAACTTGTATTTATGGCAGAGTTTTTCAAGAGCAGAAAGAAATCCCTTTTTTCACCACCTTCAGGTACATATTTAGAAAAGAGTGCAAAAAACAGTGACATTGCAATGATTTCTAAGAAGACCCATGCTGCATATTGTAATTGTGATATGTCTCTTTTTTTTGTGTAAAGTCCGAGAAACAGGCGACTTACAACAACGACTAACATTCCGGTTAGAATTATCAAGCTTGAAAAGAAGAAGTATGTAAAGTCGGATATTCCTTTATACCACTCTCTTGAGCCGAAAGGTTGGAAAATATTAATAAACAGTAATGCAAAGAAAGCCGTAAACAATATCATATGAATGGTATTACGCCTTTCCAAGAGATAATATGGTATTATTTTATCCACCTTAAATATTAGTTTTTTATTCACGCAAAGGTAATTTTTTATATTCACAAATGCAATATATTAATGTTTTGTATCTATATTTTAACCCCGCAATTTTTACTTTAGCCCCACATATCTTTTTTTAATACCTTAGACCGGAT